>ERZ836877.105-NODE-105-length-137225-cov-4.780863_pt1 | contig 137225 bp, 105 predicted proteins | sample MGYA00519469_ERZ836877 | MGnify/ENA primary metagenome ERZ836877 (study PRJEB31850, sample SAMEA3708809) | human gut metagenome | biome: human gut; feature: human-associated habitat; material: faeces | place: China | collected 2014 ... | reverse complement strand
TGAACTGAATTGTCTGTTGAAGTGGTAGCATATCGGCCTGTTTTATACCTATAAAGGTACAAAAAAATCGGCACATATCCAAGATTTTCTCTTGATATGTGCCGATTAATTCAGACCGATGTCTTATTGAAGGGCTTTTTCAGTGCCCTCCATAATCGGAAGGATTTGATTAACTTTGACTAAGTCCTTGGAATTAGTAGTTTTCATGTAACAAAGCGGCTAAACTTTTCCTTCAAATTACTAATTTTTAAGAACTTTCACAAATATAATCGACTGAATTTAGATGTTTACAGTATAATTTCTTTATTTGTCATCTACTAAAACTGTAGGCATAAAAAAACCGATAGCTATTCCAATTCCAACATGTCGAAAAACATGAGGCGAGTATGATCGTTTTGAATTTTTTCTGATAATACCCTGAAATTATTCTTTAAATAGAAGTCGATAGCAGAGAGATAAGCATCGACTGTCAGGTAACGGAATGCAGAATAATTCGGATTTGCATTAAGCATGTCTTTAAGAAGATTCATCAAGTCCGTGCCGATATTACGTCCTCTGTATTTTGAGGAAACGGCAAATCGGCCAATCTTGATTGCCGGATAACTTCCGAACTGCTTGCGTTCGGGGAAACCGCCCTTTATTTTCTTCCATTGGCTGTTAGTTACATCCTGTCGACTGATTTTGTCATTCAAAAGGCAGAAATACGCAACGATATTGTCACAATCCTCAAGCAAATAGGATGTGGCAATACGCTTGTCAAGGAAGCCTTTGGCATCCTCGACAAGAAAACTATTTAAATCTTCATCACCGCAATCAAACCCCTCAAGCTCGGTTTCCGGCGTAAGCCTTACAAGTTTCATCTTTTACAGACAGATGGTAATGTATTCCTTAGCTTTCTTTACCGCCTCTTTGAGCTTTCTTGAGTTTTCGGCGCGTTGTTCCTTACTTAGACTCTCAACCTCCATTCTGAGCTTCTCAAAACGCACAGCGTCATCGCCTGTCAGAATCGGGGTTTCAGCTATTGGTCGTGCCATAATCTTATCTCCTGTTTTTATGTTGGTTACAAAGATACAACAAATTTTCCACATAATCAGCTTAATATGCTGACAAAATGAAAATCGTTCACCGTTCCCCGACAATAAGACCTATCCATTCTAAAGTGATCCTATTTGACCACTTTAGGTTCTTATTCTTCTTCGATGAAGTCGGAGGGGATGCCGTAGGATGCCGGTGGCTCGTTGGCTATGGCAGAAAACGGATCAGCAAAGGAATCGGTGGCGGGATCGGCAGTCGGATTAGGAAGCAGGGGCGTGAGTTCGCCGTGGTAGAACCGGAGCAGGAAGCGGATGTCGTCCCAGGCCGGCTCGCCTCCTATCGCATCGCGCACGCCGGATATCGTGTTCGGCAGTATGGGGGTGTCATCGAGATATGCCTTCACTCGCTGGCGCAATTCCTCATCGATATTCTTCCAGACGTATTCTTCCAAGTCCTGATCGGGCAACGTCTTAAGCAAATGTCCCGTTATGGTGTTTCTGACAAGTCCGCGTATCTCGGCTATCTCGCTCACACTTTTGCCTTGACGGTACAATTCAAGCGTAATCTCCGTGGTGGGCTTCTTTACAGGCTTGGGAGTTTTGGGAGATTTCTCAGTGCGACGCTGTTTCTTCGCAGGTGCCGGGGTGTCGGGCCATTCGTAGTTCTCGGGATGTACGTAACGGTCTATCTCCTCGAATTCTTCGTCCGACAACATCGGTTTGCTATCCGACATCGTTGCCTTACGCGTTTTCTTCTTGGTTTCACGCGTGGGCTTGGGGGTGACGTTGCGCAGCATCACCTCCGCCTTCAGATCAAGGTAAACGTCGATGCTGAATTGCCTGCTGATGAAATTATTCAGCAGCATGCGCTTGGCCGTCAACAGGTCCTCAAACAGCTCAAGACGGTCCTGAAGCTTCGAGCGCACGGCTTTGTTGTCGCTGTTGCGGATGGCTTTCGTGGCAAGATCCACGACAGGCATAAGCTGGCCGACGAAGTATTTGCACGCGGCCTTGACACGCTCGCCCAACACCTGCTCCGAACGCGAGCCTTCCATCGCCAGGCGCGAATACTGATGGCGGAACGTGTCGGCCACCTTGTTTATCTCGCGGCTCTTTGTCTCGTACATCTGCACCCAGTCCTGCACTATGGCCGGGAACTTGCGCATGAAGTTCTCCTGATACAGCCGCATCACGCCCTCCATAGCAGCGAACATCTGCCGGAAATTGAACAGATCATCCAGCAGACCGACCTTGTATTGACGTTCCAGCATGTCAAGATGCGCCTCGTCTATGTCGTCGCAGTTATGGTCGTTGTAGAATCGGTCGACCGAAGTGTCATTGATTATGGAAGATGGCGAAACAGGATTCACCAGCACCAGTCCCTGCAGCGTACGGCACCGCGACAACGCCACGTACGTCTGTCCGTGCGCGAAGCTGCGCTTCACGTCAATGATGGCACGGTCGAAGGTCAGGCCCTGGCTCTTGTGTATGGTCACGGCCCACGCTAATTTCAGCGGAAATTGCGTAAATGTACCCTCCTTGTGTTCTATAATCTCCTTCGTCTCGGGATTGACGGTGTACGAGATATTGTCCCAGTCCATAGGGAGCACCTGGATAATCTCGCCCCCTTCCTGCGGACGCACGGCCACTCCATATTCCTCGTCGATGGCCACGACCTGACCTATCATGCCGTTGTAATAGGCGCGGTCCATACCCGTATCGTTCTTTATGAACATCACCTGCGCGCCTACCTTAAGGGTCAGCTCCGGATCGGCAGGATATGACGTTTCGGGGAACTTGCCCTCGATATGACACTCAAATACATGCGGCTGCGCGGGGAGTTCGTCAAGTTTTTGCCGGTTTATGTCGTTGGCTATGCCGTTGTGCGTGGTGAGGCGTATATAGCCCTCGTCGTCGCCGGGATTGAAACCGGGGATGCAACGGGAGTTCAGTTTGTCAAGCACCGTTTTGTCGGCACGGTTCTCGCGTATGGCGTTGAGCATCCCGAGGAAGTCGGCGTCCTTCTGACGGAACACCTCGTTTAGCTCCACAGTCTCGTACGGCAACTGCTGCAAGGCCACGGAATCGAAGAAGAACAGCGACTTGTAACGTCCTTCCAGCAGGTGCCGTTCCTCCTCCCTGACCACCGGCGCCAGCTGCTGCAGGTCGCCGATCAGCAGGAGCTGAACGCCGCCGAAGGGCTTGGTGCGGTCGCGCAGGCGTCTCAACACGTCGTCCACGGCATCGAGCAGGTCGGCGCGTACCATCGACACCTCGTCGATAACGAGCAGATCCATGCCGCGGATGATGCGCAGCTTCTCCTTGCTGTACGAGAACTTGCGGCGCGTGCCGTTGTTCATGCCGGGTACGAACGGCCCGAAATCCAGCTGGAAGAAGCTGTGCAGCGTCACGCCGCCGGCATTGATGGCCGCTATGCCGGTAGGGGCGCACACCACGATGCGCTTGCGGCTCGACGAGCGCAGGTTGCGCAGAAAGGTGGTCTTGCCGGTTCCGGCCTTACCTGTAAGAAACAGACTCGTTCCGGTTCCTTCTATTATGCGGCGAGCAAGCTCAAGCCTTTCATTCGTCTTCTGTTCCATGTTCTCCGATTTAGAGTGTGTTTACTTTTAAACCGTTTTACCTAATGAATAGAGTGATTATTTAAACTTCAAATTAATCTTGAGGTCTTTTTTGGCTGATTTTGCCAAGCTTCGTCGGTCACGGTGCCCGCACCGCTCCCTCCTTGGCTTGCAAAATCATCTCAAAAAATCCTCTCAATCTTAATTTGATTTAAAAGTAAACACACTCTTAGGCATCGTTCCTTAATTGGTGATATGTCCGGATCCACACCCGGACATACCTTTATTACTTTTTCTGTGCGATCATGTACTGTGCGATCTGCACGGCATTCAGGGCTGCGCCCTTCTTGATCTGGTCGCCCACCACCCAGAAGCTGAGTCCGTTGGGGTTGGCCAGGTCCTTGCGCAGACGGCCCACATACACGGGGTCCTTGCCGGCTATGTCCTTGGGCATCGGATAACAGGGATGCTCCGGATTGCCCAGATCCACGTACACCAGCCCTTCGCCATGACGCAGGGCGTTCTCGGCTGTCTCAAGCGATACCTGCTCCTCCGTCTCTACCCAGATAGCCTCGCTGTGGGCGCGCATCACGGGAACACGCACACACGTGGCCGACACCTCGATGTCGCTGTGCATTATCTTGCGCGTCTCGTTGTACATCTTCATCTCCTCCTTGGTGTAGCCGTTGTCCATGAACACATCTATGTGAGGGATGACGTTATGCGCCAGCTGATGCTGGAATTTCTTTACGGTCGGTTCCTCGCCGCGGGCTATCTGGCATGTCTGAAGGGCAAGCTCGTCCATACCGCTCGCACCCGCTCCGGAAGCGGCCTGATAGCTGGCCACATGCACACGCCTGATGTGCGACACATCATCGATGGGCTTCAGCGCCACCACCATCTGGATGGTAGTGCAGTTGGGATTGCCTATGATGTTGCGCGGATGATTGAAGGCATCCTCGCCGTTTACCTCGGGTACTACTAAGGGCACGTCGGGATCCATGCGGAATGCCGACGAGTTGTCTATCATCAGCGTGCCGTGACGTGTTATGGTCTCGGCGTATTCCTTGCTGACCGATGCTCCGGCCGACGTGAAGGCTATCTCCACGCCGCTGAAATCGGAGTCGTGGGTCAGTTCCTCGATTATATATTCTTTGCCACGGAATTTACGCGAAGTGCCCGCGGAGCGCTTCGAACCGAACAGTCTCAGACTGTCCACGGGGAAGGCTTGCTCCTCGAGCACTCTCAGGAATTCCGCGCCTACGGCGCCGCTGGCGCCGACTATCGCGATATTCATGTCTATTCTTTTATTAGAGTCCTGACGGCATACGCCGCACTGACAGTATCAAGCTTTTTAGCTCAGACCGCTTACGGCCACTTCCTTATTGATCTTGCTGATCAGACCCTGCAGCACCTTGCCCGGGCCGAGCTCGGTAAAGTCGTCGGCACCGTCGGCAATCATGGCCTGTACGTCCTGAGTCCAGCGCACGGGAGCCGTGAGCTGCTTGATCAGGTTGGCCTTGATCTCCTCGGGATCAGTGTGAGGCTTGGCGTCCACGTTCTGATATACGGGGCAAACGGGCGTGGTGAACTTGGCTGCGGCGATGGCCTCGGCCAGTTCCTCCTGTGCGGGCTGCATCAGTGGCGAATGGAACGCACCGCCCACCTTCAGCACCAATGCACGCTTGGCTCCGGCTTCCTTCATCTTCTCGCATGCCTCGTTGATGGCCTCGACGGTTCCGGAGATAACCACCTGTCCGGGGCAGTTATAGTTGGCGGGAGCCACGACGCCCTCCACGCTATTGCAGATTTCCTCCACCTTCTCGTCGGGCAGAGCCAATACGGCGGCCATGGTCGAGGGCTGAGCCTCGCATGCCTTCTGCATGGCCTGTGCGCGCTTCGAAACGAGCTTCAGACCCTCCTCGAAGCTCAGCGCACCGGCTGCTACCAGCGCGGAGAACTCGCCGAGGCTGTGGCCGGCCACCATCGACGGCTTGAAGTCGTCGCCAAGGTTCTTGGCCAGCAACACGCTGTGAAGGAATATGGCAGGCTGCGTCACCTTGGTCTGCTTCAGGTCCTCCTCGGTTCCGTTGAACATCAGGTCAGTGATGCGGAAGCCAAGGATCTCGTTGGCTTTCTCAAACAAATCGCGGGCTTCGGCATTGTTGTCGTACAGGTCCTTGCCCATTCCCACAAACTGGGCACCCTGGCCCGGAAATACATACGCTTTCATTATTCGTAGTTTCTTATCGTTGTCTAATCTTGTTATCCGCAGGCATTACCGCCCGCTATTACACTGCAAAATTACTAAATAATCGGCAATTATGGAAATAATTCGTTAATTGCTTATGTTATACAACATGATTTTGATTATTTCAGCACTTTGGCGCGCTTGGAATCCCAGTAGAGATAAGCGATAAGGAGCAGATATACTATCACGCCGAGAGTCTGGGTGAACACGGGGCTGCCGGGAGTGGTGTACTCGAATCCGCAGAAGCGTGTGATGGCGGCGAACACGCCGAACAGCGCGCCGCCGGCTATAAGTCCCGACGACAGCAGCGTTCCGCGGTCGTGACGGGCCGAAGCCACCTTCTTGTCCTTGCTGCTGTGCTGCACGAAATAAGCCACTGCACCTCCGACAAGCATCGGGGTATTGAGCGACAAGGGGATGAACATGCCGAGGCAGAATGCCAGCGCAGGCACGCCCAGCCAGTTGAGTATCAGCGCGAGAATAGCGCCTACCATATAGAGAATCCAGGGGGTGTCACCGCCCATCATCAGCGGCTCGATCACCTTGGCCATGGCGTTGGCCTGCGGTGCCACGAGGGCGTTGTCGCCGGTAAAGCCGTACACCTTGTTCAGCACGATGATTACGCCGCCGACAGTTGCGGCCGACACGAGGGTGCCGAGGAATTTCCAGGTCTCCTGCTTCTTGGGCGTCGAGCCAAGCCAGTAACCTATCTTAAGGTCGGTCACGAAACCGCCGGCCATGGAGAGTGCGGTGCAGACCACACCGCCGATCACCATGGAGGCGACGATGCCGCTTGTGCCGTTAAGTCCGATGGCCACGAAGATGGCCGATGCGATGATCAGCGTCATCAGCGTCATGCCCGACACGGGGTTGGAGCCTACTATGGCTATGGCGTTTGCGGCTACGGTGGTGAACAGGAAGGCGATCAAAGTCACCACCACCCATGCCACGAGTGCCTGCCAGAAGGTATGGATCACGCCGAACCAGAAGAACAGCAGCACTGCCAACAGAGCCAGGGCGATGAAGAACACAACCTTCTTCATCGACAGGTCCATCTGCCAGCGCACCTGCTTGCCTGTGGCGGCTGCGCCCTTGAATTCGCGGCCGGCCAGCGACACGGCGTTGACGATGATGTTCCACGACTTGATGATGCCGATAACGCCGGCCATGGCGATACCGCCGATACCGATCATACGGGCATAGTCCTTGAAGATTACGTCCGGCGCCATAGCCTGGAACTCAGGCGAGCCGTAGGTGCCCATCAGCGGTATGATGATCCACCACACGAAGATGGAGCCGGCGAAGATAACGAAGGCGTATTTCAGACCTACTATGTAACCCAGACCGAGCAGTGCGGCGCCGGTGTTGCAGCTGAACACTAATTTGGTCTTTTCGGCTATGGTCTGGCCCCACTGCGCGCAGGTGGTGGTCACGGTCTCGGCCCACCATCCGAAGGTGGCCACGATGTAGTCGTAGATACCACCTATCAGCGAGGCTATCACCAGGGTCTTGGCCTGGCTGTTGTCGCCGCTGGCCGACGCGGCCTGGCCAGACACTATCACCTGTGTGGTGGCCGTGGCCTCCGGGAAGGGGTACTTGCCGTGCATATCCTTCACGAAATATTTACGGAAGGGAATGAAGAACAGGATACCCAAGATGCCGCCCAACAGCGACGAGAGGAATATCTGATAGAAATTCACCACGATGTCAGGATAAGTGTCCTGCAGGATGTAGAGCGCGGGTAGCGTGAAGATGGCACCGGCCACAATCACGCCCGAACATGCGCCGATGCTCTGGATTATCACGTTCTGGCCCAGTGCGTTCTTCTTCTTCAATGCCGAGCTGAGACCCACCGCGATGATGGCGATAGGAATAGCGGCCTCGAACACCTGGCCTACTTTCAGGCCCAGATAGGCCGCGGCGGCACTGAAGATGATGGCCATCAGCAGGCCCATGCCCACCGAATACACGGTCACTTCCTTCTGGTCGTGCGCCGGATGCATCACCGGCACGTACTCCTCGTCGGCGCCCAGTTCCCTGAACGCGTTCTCCGGCAGTCCCGTCTCGGTGGTGTAAACGTTCTCGTCGTCTTGCTTCATAATCGTATTATTGTGTGATGTTATTGTTGTATCAATGCAAATTGACAGCTAAACCACAAAATTACTAAAAAAATGTCAACCGCCCAATCATAATTCCCAAATCTTCTGCTAAATCCCACAGTCACTTTATGTTTTTTGTTTGAAATTTGTTAACTTTGTAGAGGAATAGTAGCGCAGGCTGTCCACGGCCGCGCACAGACAAGAACAAAAAGTTATTAAAAAGAATATCCGTATGGTCAAGTATCCGGTCAGCGAATCAAGCTTCAGGGAAATAATCAGAGGCGGTTATAAATACGTGGACAAGACCATGTATATCCATCAGCTTGTGAATACAGGCAAGTTTTACTTTCTGAGCCGCCCGCGCCGCTTCGGCAAAAGCATGCTCCTATCCACCATGTATTCATATTTCAACGCCGACCGCGAGCTGTTCAAGGGCCTGGCCCTCGACACGCTGGAGCCTGAGGAATGGACCAAGTACCCCGTGCTGCGCATGGACTTCACCCGTAGCGGATACAACACGGACGGAGACCTGCCCAGAGTATTGAGATCTTTCCTCGACGAATGGGAGAAGGAATATGGGGAATTCGACAGAGAGGATCCGGTCGATCTGAGGTTCAGCAAATTAATCCGTCATATCCATGACAACACCGGTCAACAGGTAGTCGTGCTTATCGACGAGTACGACAGCCCCATCGTCGACGTCCACGACAAGCCGGAACTGGAGAAACTTAACCGCAAAATCCTTCACGACTTCTACCGAGTGATGAAGTCAAATACCGACTGCCTTAAGTTCGTGTTCCTGACGGGTGTGGGCAAGCTCGGCCAGATCAACATCTTCAGCGGCCTTAACAACATAGTCGACATCTCGCTTCTGCCGCAATACTCGGCCATCTGCGGCATCACCTTTGACGAACTTGAAAGGAATTTCCGAGAAGGCATTGAGGATCTGGCACGGAAACGTAACTGGACCAACGAAGAAACATTACTGAAACTGAAGGCCCAATACGACGGCTATCACTTCTCGGAGGATCTGATTGACGTATATAACCCGTTCAGCCTCGTCAGAGCGTTATATTCTCTCAGCATCGGTGATTACTGGTTCCAGTCAGGCACTCCCACACGGCTGATTCACCAGTTCCTGGAAAACGACTGGGGAACCCCTGACCTGGAAGGCACCGTCATGTCCCGAGTTATGCTGGAGAGCGGCGACGTGTTAGGCGACAACCTCGCGCTGACCTGCTTCTACACCGGTTACCTCACAATCAAGGATTACAATCAACGGAGAGACAATTTCGTCTTAGGCTATCCCAATAAGGAAGTCCGTAAGGGATTTTTCATGAATTTGATGGAGGCCGCTAAGAAATGGGATATGGGTCGAGCTTATAATTTTGTAAACTCTCTTAACGACTTCATTGATAATGACGACATCGAAGGTTTCCTACAGGAGATGAAGTCGTTCCTGGCCGGTATACCCTATATGGCATATACCGACAAGGAGTCGCAATGGCAGAAAGATATATTGATTATCTCGCGTCTGGTAGGGCTGCAGGTGGAAGCGGAGCGACGCACGTCCCAAGGCCGCATGGACATGGTGTTGGAGGGCTCCAAGGCCATCTACATCATCGAGTTCAAGTATGGAGGCACGCCCGAGGAAGCTTTGGCGCAGATCGATAAGAAACAGTACGCCCTCCCCTACCAGAACTCCCTCAACCCCAAGCCCGTCGTCAAGGTCGGCGTCAACATCTCGCCCGAGACCCGCACCATCGACGGCTGGATCATCGAGAATGCTTAGAATCCCGATAGTGTCACGAAAAGCATACAGCGGCTGCACAAACGTGTGGACCCCGCCACACGTCTCGGACCTGAAGGCGTTCCTGACATCCATGTAACAATAAAAGCAGCCGACTCTGACGAGCCGGCTGCCTTTATAATTTATGGGAGTGGGGTCATGCCTGAGGCACAGCCCCGCTCCGTATGCGTCAATCTTACTTTCTGGCGATCTTCTTGTAGCCGTAAACTGCGCGGTCGCCCAGTTCCTCCTCGATGCGGAGCAGCTGGTTGTACTTGGCCATACGGTCGGAACGGCTTGCGCTACCGGTCTTGATCTGACCTGCGTTCATGGCAACTGCGATGTCAGCGATGGTGCTGTCCTCGGTCTCGCCCGAACGGTGGGAGATAACGGCGGTGTAGTTGTTGCGCTGTGCCATCTGTACGGCACGCAGTGTCTCGGTCAGCGAACCGATCTGGTTAACCTTGACCAGGATCGAGTTGGCGCAACCCTCGGCGATACCGCGCTCCAGATACTTAACGTTGGTTACGAACAGGTCGTCACCCACCAGCTGGCACTTGCTGCCGATGGCGTCGGTCAGCATCTTCCAGCCTTCCCAGTCGTTCTCGGCCATACCGTCCTCGATGGAGTCGATGGGATACTTGCTGATCAGCTCCTCCAGGAACTTGACCTGCTCGGCGCTGGTGCGCTTGGGAGCGTCGGGACCCTGCTTCCAGGTGTAGTCGTAAACGCCGTCCTTGTAGAACTCGGAGCTGGCAACGTCCAGACCGATCGTAACGTCCTTGCCGGGAACATAACCTGCATCCTCGATAGCCTTAACGATAGTGCTGAGTGCATCCTCGGTGCCGTCCAGGTTGGGAGCGAAACCACCCTCGTCGCCCACTGCGGTGCTCAGGCCGCGGGCCTTCAGCACTTTCTTCAGGTGATGGAACACCTCGGTGCCCATGCGGATACCCTCCTTGAAGCAGCATGCGCCGACGGGACGGATCATGAACTCCTGGAAGCAGATGGGAGCGTCGCTGTGTGCGCCACCGTTGATGATGTTCATCATCGGAACGGGAAGTACGTATGTGTCGCAGCCACCGATGTAGCGGTACAGAGGCATGTCGAGATAGTTGGCTGCTGCCTTTGCAACTGCCAGCGATACGCCCAGGATTGCGTTGGCGCCGAGGTTGGACTTGGTGTCGGTGCCGTCCAGGTCGATCATGATCTTGTCAATGCCTATCTGATCAAGTGCGCTGTGGCCGATCAGAGCCTCGGCGATAGGACCGTTTACGTTGGCCACGGCCTTCGTAACGCCCTTGCCCATGTAACGCTTGGGATCGTTGTCACGCAGCTCCAGAGCCTCGTTCACACCGGTCGATGCACCCGACGGTACGGCTGCACGGCCCATGACGCCGCTCTCCAGATATACGTCTACCTCTACTGTGGGATTGCCGCGGGAATCAAGTATCTCGCGTCCGATTACTTTCTCAATTTTCATCGCTTTGATATTTATTTATATCTAATTATTGGGTTTCTTCTTTTTACGGACCGTTCTCTTGTCCGATTCACAATTTTTGTCTAAATTTGAATGCCGGACAGCGGGGCGCCATGTCGCGCCCGTTCCGTACCGCAAAATTACTAATTTTTTCTCAATTAAGAAACTGTTTAAATTTATTTCAAACAATTTAATACCCGCTAATTAATGACAGTAGCCGAAAGCGCCGAAAAATTGTACAGGACAGCGGTCTCGACACTGCCGTTCCGGCCGCTGGAACAACAGGACGAGGTGCTGAAACGGATGTGCCTGTTCGCCGTGTCCGACACGCCGGGCGACGTATTCGTGCTGAACGGCTACGCGGGTACGGGCAAGACGTCGCTTGTCGGCGCGCTGATCAAGGCTCTTGACGCCGCCAAGCGCAAGACGGTGGTATTAGCGCCCACCGGCCGCGGTGCCAAGGTGGCGTCGGGCATGTCGGCACATCCCGCCGGCACCATTCACCGCCGGCTGTTCCGGCCCGATATGTCGGACGCTTCGGGGATGCGCTATGTTGTGGCGCCAAACCAGAGCCGCGACACGCTGTTTATCGTTGACGAAGCGTCGCTGATAGCCGATTCCAAGGGGCCGGACTCTCTGTTGGCAATGCTGGTGAAGCATGTGTATTCGGCTCCGGGCTGCAAGATGCTGCTGATGGGCGACGAGGCTCAGCTTCCACCCGTGGGCCAGACCATTGCCAATGCCATGAACCCCGACCGCCTGCGCAGCCTCGGACTTATACCCCACTGCCATGTCCTTGACGTGGCGATGCGCCAGGATGCGGAATCGGGCATAATTCACAACGCCACGCTGATGCGACATCTGCTGTATCATCCCGACACGCAGCTTCAGCCGTGTATCGATACGGCCGGATTCAGGGATGTAAGGGTCATTTCCTCACGCGAACTACCCGACGAACTCGCCGCTTCGTATTCGTCGGTCGGTCAGGAGGAAACGTTGATAATTACCCGCGCCAACTGGCGTGCCAACGACTTCAACCAGGCCATCCGTCAGCAGGTTTTCGATTACGACAGTCCCGTGTCACGCGGCGACCGGCTCGTTATCACTAAAAACGATTACTTCTGGGGCAAACAGAACGGCCGCAACGGACTCATAGCCAACGGCGACATGGCCGAAGTGACATGGACCGGCCGCACCGAGAAGGTATATGGACGATACTTCACCGAGGTTGAGTTGCAATTCGGTGACGGACGTATCATCAACGCGCAGCTGATGCTGCGCAGCCTCATGGCCAAAGGCTCGTCCATCCCCCGCGAGGAGATGGAACGGTTCATGAACCGCATCATGGCCGACACCGAAGGCGTGCTGTCCGAAAAGATAGCCGCGGCACTAAACAGCCCGTATTACAACGCGCTGCAGGCTAAGTACGCCTATTGCGTCACCTGCCACAAGGCGCAGGGCGGCGAATGGAAGCATGTGTACATCGACATGGGCGGCATCGACCCGGAGGCATTGGGCCCGGAATTCTACCGCTGGATATACACCGCCATAACGCGCGCCACCCAGCGCGTCTACTTCGTGAACCCGACCATCCAGGTCATTGAATAATTCTCGATTAATCGAGATAATCGGGATTAATCGGGATTAATCAAGATTCTCGAGATTAAATAAAAAAGGAGCGGATGTCCGCTCCTTTTTGCTATAATCAGTGTCGTAATCAGTCTGCGTTGAGGTTCACGCGGCAGAAGGAAACCACTGTCAGGCCCTTCATCTCGCCGTTCAGGTACTCCTTCACGGTCTTCTTGGCGTCGCGGTGATACTCCTGCTCCAGCAGCACGCTCTCCTTGAAGAACTTGTTCAGACGGCCGTTGGCGATGTTCTGAATCATCTGCTCGGGGAGGTTTGCAGCCTTGGCCTCGGCTGCCTCTTTCATTACCTTGCGGCCCAGCTCGGCGTCTTCGGCGGTAATCCAGCCCTTGGTGATGTTGCTTTCGATGTGGTCCTCGCTGTCGAAGTGGTTGGGGTTCAGACCGGCCTTCTTCAGTGCTACCTCGGCGGCCTTCTTGATCTGCTCCTCTTTGGTCTTCTCCACTGCGATCTCCAGCTCGCGGTCAACGATCTCCTTGGGAACGTCGTCGCGGCTTACCGATACGGGGTTCATGGCTGCTACCTGCATAGCCACTTCCTTACCTACCTCGGCAGGAACGTCGGGAAGGTTGAAGCCTACGATGGTGGCGAGCTTGTTGCCCAGGTGCTCGTAGCTGCATACGCTGGGAGCCTCCAGACAAGCGTAGTCTCCGAGCTCCATCTTCTCACCGGTCTTACCGATCTCGTCTGTGATGTGCTCTGCAACGGTGCGGCCGTCGATCTTCAGGTCCTTCAGTTCCTCGGCGCTCTTGCACTTAGCCTCCAGAGCGGCGTTGAGGATGGTCTTGGCCAGGGCGCGGAACGACTCGTTCTTTGCAACGAAGTCGGTCTCGCACTTCAGGGTGGCGATGGCTGCGAAGTCGCCGTTGGTGCCTGCGAACACGCAACCCTCGGCGGCGTTGCGGGCCTCGCGCTTGGCGGCTACTGCCTGACCCTTCTTACGTATGATTTCGATGGCTGCCTCGATGTCGCCGTTGGTCTCGGCCAGGGCGTTCTTGCAGTCCATCATGCCTGCGCCCGTCATGGTGCGCAGTTTCTTGATATCTTCTATGTTTACTGCCATAGCTTTATATGCTATTTAAGATTAATTAATCGGCCTGCGTCTCACTCAGCCTTGGGAGCCTCCTCTGCGGGAGCCTCCTCAGCCTTGGGGGCGTCGGCTGCGGGAGCTTCCTCAGCCTTGGGAGCATCGTTGCGACGAACGCGACGACGCTTTGCGGGTGCGGGAGCCTCGCCTTCCTCGCCTTCCTTAGCCTCGGGAGCGTCCAGCTTCTCTACCTTACGCTCCTCCAGACCCTCGGCCATGGCGCTGCACACTGCATCCAGGATCACCTCGATGCTCTTCGATGCGTCGTCGTTGGCGGGGATCACGAAGTCGATGTCCTCGGGGTTGGAGTTGGTGTCGACGATACCGAACACGGGTATGCCCAGACGCTTGGCCTCGGCTACGGCGATGTGCTCCTTCATCACGTCAACCACGAACAGAGCGGAGGGAAGACGGTTCAGGTCGGCGATCGAACCGAGGTTCTTCTCCAGCTTGGCGCGCTGGCGTGTGATCTGCAGCTTCTCGCGCTTAGACAGGTTGTCGAACGTGCCGTCCTTGGTCATTTTGTCGATGGTGGTCATCTTCTTCACGGCCTTGCGGATCGTGGGGAAGTTGGTGAGCATACCGCCGGGCCAGCGCTCGATGACGAAGGGCATTCCGATTGCCTTTGCCTTGTCGGCGATAGCCTCCTTGGCCTGCTTCTTGGTGGCTACGAACAGCACTTTCTTGCCGCTCTTGGCCATCTGACGCAGGGCTGCGCTTGCCTCGTCGATCTTGGCTGCTGTCTTGTACAGGTCGATGATATGTATGCCGTTGCGCTCCATGAAAATATAAGGAGCCATTGCGGGATTCCATTTGCGCTTGAGGTGTCCGAAGTGACATCCGGCCTCAACAAGCTGTTCGAATGTGGGTGTTGCCATTCTTTTGTAATGTGTTTGTTTACGTTCTTGGGGTTAATTGGTGTTAACAACCGCGAAGTAGGGAACGTGTCCATCTCCGCAGTTTAGATACTAAACTCTCTTTCAGCTTCAGAATCAGCTTGCGATTAACGCTTGGAGAACTGGAAGCGCTTGCGTGCCTTGGGACGGCCCGGTTTCTTACGCTCCACCTCACGGGGATCGCGTGTCATGAAGCCTTCCTTGCGCAGGGCGCTCTTGTCCTCGGGATTGATCTTGACCAGCGCGCGGGCTATGGCGAGACGCAGGGCCTCGCTCTGTCCCTTGTAACCGCCGCCGTCCAGGTGAGCGTATACGTCATACTTCTCTGCCTGATCCAGCGCCAGCAACGGCTGCTTTACGATGTACTGAAGAATCGAAGAGGGGAAATATACATCCAGCGCACGCTTGTCGATCGTGATCTTGCCTGTTCCCTCTGTCAGGTATACGCGGGCAACTGCGGCCTTACGACGGCCTATCGCATTTACTTTTTCCATCTTCGTTTACTTCTTTTTATTAAGGTCAAGAACTTCGGGATTTTTGTCGGCAAACGGATGTTCCGGACCGTTGAACACGTGCAGGTTGGTCAGCTGCTTGGCGCCAAGCTTGTTCTTGGGGAGCATGCCCTTCACCACCTTGATGAACAACGGGTGCTTGCCCTGCATCGTAACCTTGTACGACTTCTTCATCAGGTCGCCGGGAGTGTAGGCGCGCTGTCCGCCGGGATAGCCGGTGAAACGCAGATATTCGCGCTTCTCCATCTTGCCGCCGTTAAGCTTCACCTTGTCGGCGTTGATGATGATCACGTAGTCGCCACAGTCCATGTACGGAGTGTAGTCCGGCTTGTTCTTGCCACGGAGTATCTTGGAGACTTCCGAGCACAAACGTCCCAATACCATATCGGTCGCATCGATCAACACCCACTTCTTCTGTATTGTCTCGGGTGTCGCTCCAAGCGTCTTGTAACTTAATGTATCCACTTCTTTAAGTAAGATTAAAATATTTGTCCCTCTCTTTCAGCAAGTTGCCAGGCCAATGACAGACTCACATCCCCGAAAGGGCTCGATTTTGGATATAATCGGCTCGCAAAATTACAAAAAATTCCCCAAACCACAAAGCCTTAATTAGTTTAATAAGTTAAAAAAGTTAATAGGGTTAAGATTGATTAAAAAAAAGTTGAAAGAGTTAAAAGAGTTAAGATAATACCAAAAGCGGACTCCCTTCATGGCTGAACATTTATCTTGAACTTTTTTAAACTCTCTGAACTTTTTAAACTAACCTTACAGTTTGCGGGTAAAGAGTCGGGTCATCAGGGAATTAAATCTGAACCGAAAATCGAAATGAAATGACTTGAGGGGCGTCAGCAACGGCCGGAACTCCGGTGTCTCGGGATTGACGAACAGGCGCAACTGACCGGGATGGCACTTCACCTGTATCGTCTCGGGCATCATGATCGGGTCGCCGTCAATATGCGCGGGTCCCGGTTCGTGGCGGATGACGGCCTTCTCCACCTGCATGGTCTGCACCAGCACGTTGCGCTTGATGTAGCCTGTCAGCATGTCCACGCCGACAATGGCGCGTGTCAGCGGATTGCCTGCATGGATAATGGTGATGTCCAGCAGTCCGTCGCGCAATGATGCGTCGGGGGCGATATAGGCGTTATTGCCGTACTGCGAGGCGTTGCACACCGCTATCAGGAACGCCTTTACCTTTATGGTGCGTCCGCCGGTGGTAATGCTGTATTCCTTAGGCTCGTACTTGATATACTTACCGAACACGGCGCGGATATACGACTTCAGGCCGCGATGCTTCATCGAGGCGAAGGCCTGGCTCACGGCGGCGTCGAAACCGAGTCCGAACGTACAGAAAAACGGCAGGTCGTTGGCTGTGCCGTAGTCGCAGGGCTCCGGATTGTCCAGGGCTATGATGCGCAACGCGTTGTCTATGTCGATGGACAAATCCAGATGCCGTGCCAGTCCGTTGCCCGATCCGCGCGGTATGATGCCGAGGATTACCGGGGTGCCGCGCAACGCTCCGGCCACCTCGTTGACAGTGCCGTCGCCGCCGGCGGCAATCACGGCATAATAATGCTGCTGCACCGCCTCGCGCGCCAGACGGGCGCAGTCGCCGGGTCCTGTGCTCTGACACACCGTCACCTCTCGCTCCGGCCCTTCCAAAGCCGCGCGTACACGCCGCTCCACATCCGACACCATCCCGGTGCCCGATATAGGATTTATTATCAGCATGTATCGCTTCCTGCGCATCACCTTTTTATTTTTCAAATTGAAGAGTCAGCTTCCCAAACTCTTTTGACTTAAATATTTCTTTCCTTATAACAACATTTTATGCCTAAAAATTGCCAATTATTCCTCGGAATGTTAAAAATTTTTACTATTTGCAAATACACCATAATATACATCATGCAGTTTTATCGTCAAAAATGAATCAATATTTACAATTTCAAGGTGCTTTAATTGTTAATATATATGAATTAGGTTGCAAAATGACACCCGACTCAGAAAAAGCGTTAAATCAAGTGCAATATAATGCCCTAAATTAAAAACATGTTGCATAACATATAAATAAATTTGCACACAAATGTCAAAGGTAGTAATTTTGCAACGTCGGACAAGAAAAGTCCGGCCCAATCATTGAGATTAACCTTAATACCGCGAAACCTGAGTCTTATACCATGAAAGACGGGTAACAAATATAAATGCAAACAACAGGGTAATTGATTATTATTTTGACCTTAATCTAAACGTGAAGATGACGGTGAGAATCGTTAAATCTTTAAACGAGGGAATCAGCAGTCGCTGCTTCCCTCGGTTGTTTTTTATACAGGAGGATGGGATGGACGACGCCGGAGGCGTCGAAGGAGCATAGCTCCTTACGGAAACGGCTACGCGACGCAGAGACAAGACGGCAGAAAAAAGGCCGGAACTGAATCCGGTCACTATCATATAAAAAAAGGCCGGAACTGAATCCGGCCGCTATCATATATAAAAATATAATAATAGCCGGAACAGTGTCCGGCCATTATTATATAGGGTGTGGTTGCGATTACTCGATGAAGCCGCGCAGGCGAAGCAGGGCGTTGGCGTCCGGCTCGTGGCCACGGAACTTCTTGAACAGTATCATGGCATCCTCGGTGTCGCCGCTCTCAAGTATGTTCTTCTTGAAGCTGGCGGCTGTCTTCTTGTCAAAGATGCCCTTCTGCTTGAACAGCTCCCACGCGTCGGCCTCCAGCACCTGTGCCCACAGATAGGTGTAGTAACCCGAAGCATAGCCGTCGTCGCCGAAGATATGCTTGAAGTAGGGGCTGCGGTAACGGAAAGTAATTTCAGCCGGCATACCGATTTCCTCGGCCACCTTTGCCTCGAACGCGGCGGGATCCTTCACCTCGGGCTGCTGGCCGTACTTCATGTCGAGCAATGCGGCACCGGCAAGTTCAGTGGTCACGAAGCCCTGGTTGAACTTGCGGCTGTCGGTCAGCTTCTGAACCAGCGAGTCGGGAACGGCCTCGCCTGTCTTGTAATGCTTGGCATAGCACTTGATCACTTCCGGCTCGAATGCCCAGTGTTCGTTGATCTGCGAGCACATCTCCACATAGTCGCGGTCAACGTTTGTGCCGGCAAGTCCCTTGTACGGAGCGCGCGTCAGCATTCCCTGCAGAGCGTGACCGAACTCATGGAACGTGGTCTCCACCTCGTCGATGGTCAGCAGCGACGGCGTAGTGGCGGTGGGCTTCGTGAAGTTGCCCACATTATATACTATAGGACGACGCACGTCGCCGTCGGCATATACTCCGGCAGCCTGCATCTGCTCCATCCAGGCGCCCTGGCGCTTGGTGTCGCGGGGGAAATAGTCGCACATCCACACGGCCACATGCTCGCCGGTCTTGGCGTCCACCACGTCATATACCTGCACGTCCTCCATATATTTGGGAGCATCGGGCATCGGCACCAATTTGACGCCGTACAGTTTCTCGGTGGTGTCGAACAGCCCCTTCAGCACCTTGTCCACGCTGAGGTAGGGACGAAGGTCAGCCTCGTCGAAGTTATACTTCTCCTTCTTTACCTTGTCGGCATAATAGTAATAATCCCAGGGTGCGATGGTGATGTTGTCTCCATGCTTGTCTGCGTAAGCCTGCATGTCCTTCACCTCCTCGTGCGAGCGCTTCACGGCCGGCTCGAACACCTTCATCAGCAGGTCGGTGGCGTTTTCGGGAGTTTTGGCCATCACACGCGACGTCATCATGCTTGCGAAATCCTTGAAGCCCATGATGTGGGCCTTCTCGTCGCGCAGCTTCACAATCTTGGAGATGACGGGCAGGTTGGAGTTGTCGCCATACGAAGCCAGGCTGGTGTAGCCCTTGTAGATGGCTTCGCGCAGACCGCGGTTGTCGGCATACTGCAGCACGGGGAGTCGGCTCGGGGCATGGAGGGTGAATACCCACAGCCCCTTCAGGCCGCGCTTCTCGGCCTCCTCGGCGGCTACGGCCACCGACGACTCGGGCAGACCCGACAGGTCGTTCTTGTCATATACCACAACGGTGAACTGGTTGGTGGCGTTCAACAGGTTGCGGTTATACTGTATGAACAGCTTTGACAGCTCGTCGTTGACGCGCACCAGCTCCTTCTTCTTGTCGGCGGGAAGGGCTGCGCCCTGCTCGGCAAATTCACGGTAGTATTTCTCTACCAGACGCTTCTGGGCCGGAGTGAGCTTCAGCTTGTCGCGGGTGTCGTACACGGCCTTGATCTTGGCGAACAGAGGCTCGGACAGGTTCACGCGGTTCGAAGCGTCGTTCAGCAACGGAATTGCCTGGTCGGCCATCTCGGCGAACTCCGGAGTGTTCATCGCCTCCATGTAGTGATAGAACACGCCCTGCACGCGCTCCAGGATGGGCGACAGATTCTCGAGCGGAAGAATCACGTTGTCGAAATCGGGAGTGGCGCGGTTCACCACGATAGCGTGGATGTTGGCATCCTGCTCCTCGATGCCAGCCTTGATGGCCGGGATGAAGTCGGCCGTCGTGATCTTGTCGAACGGCGGGATCTTGTACTTGGTGGTGTATTCCGTCAGAAACGGATTCTGATGTTGTTCTGCCATGGTGAATGTGGCGTGGCCGGCAAGCGTCACGGCTGCCGCCAGCAGCGCTATTTTCTTCATATATTGTTGTTTTGTTTCTGCAAATTTAATGAATTTTATTCAAATTCAAAAGAGGCCATCAACGGAAAATGGTCTGAGGTCTTGATGCGGTCCTTCTTCACATTGAGGGGACGCAAGGCGCCGCGGTACATTATCTGGTCCAGGTGCAGCCAGAACAGATGCTTGTTGTATGTGATGAGATGTCCGAAGCCCACCTCGGAATAAGCGTCCTTGAATCCGTTGCGGGTCATGACGCGCCAGGTGTACGATTCCGGCACGTTGTTCATATCCCCGCACACCACTATCGGGTCCTTGTAATCCTTCAATATCTCGCACAGCAGCTCCAGCTGGCGCGCCTGTACCGAGAACGCATTCCGCATCTTGCCTAATATGGAGTTCTTGAACTCGCGGGCACTTGCCTTGGCCGTCTCCGTGCCGCGTATGTCCGTTATTACCTCCCGCTCCTTGTCGGAGAGGCCGGGCGAGAACAAATGCATGTTCACCAGCAGCAACCGGCGTCCGTCGATGTTGACGCGATAGAAGGAATAGTATCTCAGCAGCGATCGCCAGTCGTCGGGCAGCTTTACGCCGTTGCGCTCGGCAAGTTGCCGCGCGGGGAGGTTGTGCACCGGATATTTGCTGAACACACGGGTGTCTTTGCCTACTTCGTGCGATTCGTAACGGTACAGCACCGCAAACTTCTCCTTGAAATCCTGGGTCAGCCGGGGCACTTCCGATTCTTCCCATTGCTCCATCTCCTGCAGGCAGATGATGTCAGCGCCGGAATTGAGCATGAATTCGAGGGATTCGTTATACAGTTGGTTCTCGGGGCGGTCACTGCGGCCCGTCATCAGTTTCTGATCCCAGCCGTGCAGGCAGTTCCACGACATGACACTGAACTCCGTCTTACCGTCCGTAGGGTTGTTGGGCAGTTTCAGCGGCACGGCCGACATGATGGGCGCCGAAGCCGCTATCAGCGAGCCGATACCCAACACGCCGGTAATCCATTTGCCGCTGACGAGCCACGCCACGGCCGTAAGCGCAGTCAGTATGGCAAGATACGGCATCATCATCACCATTACTGCAGGTATGGCCGTGATGGCCGGATTGATGTGTCCGCAATATGCCGACAATATTGTCAGCCCGTACAGCACGAACGATGCTATGCGCAGCACCATGCGGACTATCGGTTTAATAATCATAGGCTTTTACTGTTATTGTTCAACGCGGCCGAGACCTCGTTGAGCGTCTGTTTCTCGCGCTCGGTCAGCGAATCGAATCCCGAGACGCGCACTTTGTTCAGCAGCTCGTCCAGCACTTCTTCGGGTGTTCCGGCACCCTCATCTATCCTCACGGCTACCTTGCGAGGCTGCATATTCCTGAACGCCTTCGGTTTGCGGCGTCGCGGCTGACGGTCGCTGACGGATATTTTAACCTTATCGTACAGTATCAGCAGCAACGGACTCAACGCGCCGCCGATATGTGCGCAATGCGCGGCGACGCCCGAGGCTCCCAACAACGTCAGGATGACCGTAAACACAGCTATCCATTTCAGCCTCACCTCCCCTATCAGGAACAGAGGCACGTCCATATCCGGACGACGTATGGCGGCATAGACCATCACGGCCAGTGTAGCCGCCGACGACCCCATCAGGAACGACCCGCCGGCTCCTGCGTTGGCAGCCATAAGATAGAAAATGCCGCCGGTTATTCCGCCGAGCAGATACAGTCTCAGCACCGCTTTCGGCCCGTCGGAATCCGACAGCCAGCGGCCGAACCATACCAGCCACAGCATATTGAACAGCAGCTGCAGCGGATTGGCCTGAGCGAACATATATGTGACCAAGGTCCACGGCATGGTCAGGAACTGCCCGATGCCGGCCGGCAGCGCGAACACCCGGAGCACCCACGTATCGGGCATCCCCGTAAGCGCGCTCAGGCCCATCGCCAGCCATATCAGCAGCGATATGGCCACGTTGGCAAGAACCAGCGACGCCACCGTGACATTGCCGCCAAACATGGACACAAGGCTATAATGTCTGTACTTTCCCATGCGTCAATAGAATCCGTTGCCGTGCAAAGTCCCCTTCCTGCGCCATATCAGCAGGATTATCAGGCCGAACAGCATGCCGCCCAGGTGAGCGAAGTGCGCCACCGTTCCGCCGCCGCTCACGCCGAGGAAGAACTCAAGCACACCGTAGCCTATCACCATCCATTTGGCCTTGATGGGAATGGGGATGAAGAACAGATACAGCGGCATGTTGGGGAACACGAAGGCGAATCCCAAAAGCAGGCCGAAGATGGCGCCCGAGGCACCGACGGTGATATAGGAATTCTTCACCATCTCCATGTTCTGTATCAGGCTCATGTCGTGGTTGGCGATGGCGGCGTATAGAGCCTGCTCCATGTGGTCGTAGGTCAGGCCGTTCAGACGGGCCAGGTCGCGGATGTAGTCATGCTCCCAGGTCAGCGCCCATACGCCTTCCTGCACCAGGGCCGCGCCCATGCCGCATACCATATAGAACATGAAGAACCGTTTCGAACCCCATGTGCGCTCCAGTATGGGTCCGAACATGAACAGCGTGAACATATTGAAGAACACGTGGATGAAGCTCCGCTGGTCGTGCAGGAACATATATGTGATGATCTGGGCCGGATTGAAGTCGGAGGCACCCACATAATGCAGGGCGCAATGCCGGTACAGACCGTTGATAGCAAACGAGGGGAACAACGCCTCGACCACCCATATCAGCACGTTGATTATTATCAGATTCTTCGTGACAGCGGGCAGATTGAATCTACTTGTGTTAAATGCACTCATAATTTCTAAAAACTCCCGTCAAATGGCGGGATAGGGCTTATTTCTGCTATTAATAACGCAAAAAATGGCAAAAACTATGAATTCGCGGCAAAAAAGTAAAAAATAACGGATTTTTATTTGTAAATCCTTTAAATATTGCTATATTTGTGGTCAAAATAAGAAACCGGGCTGATTGGCCTTAAAAACCTTATTAATCAAACCCCAACACACTAAACCCCGCACAGTATAATCAATATCAAATACACACACCAATGAACAAGACAGATTTGACGAACGAGATCGCAGCCAAAGCAGGGCTGAGCAAAGCTGATGCCAAGAAGGCACTTGACGCAACACTGGAGAGCATCGCACAGGCCCTCGTTAACGAGGACAAAGTGCAGCTGATCGGCTTCGGTACATTCGCAGTGGTTGCCAAGGAGGCCCGCACAGGTATCAATCCCCGCACTAAGGAGAAGATTGAAATCCCCGCCCGCAAGGTTGTGAAATTCAAACCGGCTGCTGACCTCGGAAAGTAATTTCGTCAACAGCGACACATCAAAGCGAGTCCCCGGGGGATTCGCTTTTTTCGTCTCCATGCGGTTTCAGTCATGCCGGTTTGCGGCATCAAATTTGTTATGTGACAGAAAAGTGTTAATTTTGCGTTCTATATATTATTGAATCAACAACAGCAATAGAATCAGTAACATTATAATGACAATAGAGGAAGTAATATCGCAGGGAGTGGCCGGAGCTCTACACGAGCTGTACGGACTCGACATAGATGCGGCGAGCGTATCGCCTGCACCCACAAGCAAGGACTTCGAGGGCGACCTCACGGTAGTGGTGTTCCCGTGGCTCAAGGCCTCGCACAAGGCCCCGCAGGTCACGGCCCAGGAAATAGGACAGTGGCTGGCCGACCATGTGGAGGCAGTGGAAAGCTTCAACGTGGTGAAAGGGTTCCTGAACATCACGGTCAGCCCCAAATGGTGGCTCTCGGTGTTCCACGGCATCAAGGCCGACCCGGACTTCGGTCTGACCAAGGCCGGCGACGACTCGGAGCTGGTGATGGTGGAATATTCCAGCCCCAACACCAACAAGCCCCTGCACTTGGGACACGTGCGCAACAATCTGTTGGGCTATTCGCTGTCAGAGATACTGAAGGCCAACGGCTATAAGGTGATCAAGACCAACATAGTGAACGACCGCGGCATCCACATCTGCAAGTCGATGCTGGCATGGCAGAAATGGGGCGACGGCGTCACTCCCGAATCGTCGGGACAGAAGGGCGACCACCTGATCGGCGACTTCTACGTGCTGTTCGACAAGCACTTCAAGGAGGAAGTGAAGCAGCTGCAGGCACAGGGCATGAGCGAGGACGAGGCCAAAGAGGCGTCACCGCTGATGAAGGAGGCCCGCGAGATGCTGGTGAAGTGGGAGCAGAACGACCCCGAGGTGCGCAAGCTGTGGGAAACGATGAACTCGTGGGTTTACGCCGGTTTCGACGAGACATACCGCAAGATGGGCGTGGACTTCGACAAGATATACTATGAGTCGCAGACCTACCTGGAGGGAAAGGAACTGGTGCTGAAAGGCCTGGAGGAAGGCAAGATGTACCGCAAGGAGGACGGTTCCGTATGGGCCGACCTTACGCCCGAGGGCCTGGACCACAAGCTGCTGCTCCGCTCGGACGGCACTTCGGTCTACATGACCCAGGACATCGGCACCGCCAAGCTCCGTTTCCGCGACTTCCCCATCGACAGGATGGTGTACGTGGTGGGTAACGAGCAGAACTATCACTTCCAGGTGCTGGCCATACTTCTGGACCGTCTCGGCTTCAAGTGGGGCAAGGACCTGAAGCACTTCAGCTACGGAATGGTCGAACTGCCCGAAGGCAAGATGAAGAGCCGCGAGGGTACCGTGGTCGATGCCGACGACCTGATCGCCACGATGGTGGCCGACGCCACCGAGACAGCCGCCGAGCGTCTGGCCGAGATGCCCGAGGACGAGGCCCGGGAAGTGGCACGCAAGGTGGGTCTCGGCGCGCTGAAGTATTTCCTGCTGAAAGTCGACCCCAGGAAGAACATGCTGTTCAACCCCAAGGAGTCCATCGACTTCAACGGCGACACAGGCCCCTTCATCCAGTACACCTACGCGCGCATCCGTTCGGTGCTCCGCAAGGCTGCCGAATCCGGATTCGACGCCAATACCGAGGTGCTGGCCGAGCCCAACAAGAAGGAGGCCGCGCTGATACAGAAGATCGACGACTTCCGCAACGTAGTGGCCGAGGCCGGAAAGAAGTACTCCCCCGCCGTGATAGCCAAATACTGCTACGAGCTGGCCAAGGAATACAACCAGTTCTACCACGATTTCTCCATACTCAAGGAGGAGAACGAGCCTGTGCGCAACCTGCGCCTCGAACTTTCCGCAGTCACTGCGCGAACATTAAAGGCCGGTCTTGCCTTATTAGGTATAGAGGTGCCCGAAAGAATGTAACACCCGAAACAACACCTTAACTATGGAATATAACAATCAGACCACCCCTCCGTCGTTCTACGAAAGCGGAGCCGTGACACGGCAGACCAACGCCGTGATGAAGCGCGTGTACGTGCGCATGTTTATCGGACTGCTGGTTTCAGCATTCTGTGCCCTCGGCGTGGCCTCGTCGCCCGCCGCACTCTCCTTCTTCTTCGGAAACCAGCTGGTGTTCTGGGGAATGCTCATCGCCATGCTGGTGATGGCCTTCGTGATTCCGGCACGTCTCAACAAGATGTCCACCGGAGCCGTCCTGAGCTGTTTCATCGTATATTCGGCACTGATGGGCTGCTGGCTGGCTCCTATCTTCCTGGCATATAAGTTAGGAACCATCGTCTACACGCTGTTCATCACGGCAGGCACGTTCGGTGCCATGTCGGTGTACGGATTCTTCACCAAGACCGACCTGTCAAAGATGGGTTCCTATCTCATGATGGCGCTGTTCGGCCTGCTCATCGCCATGGTTGTCAACATCTTCGTGGCAAGCAGCACATTCGACTGGATCATTTCCATCGTGGGCGTATTGCTGTTCGTGGGTCTGACCGCCTGGGACACCCAGCAGGTGAAGCAGCTCTCGGCCATGAACCTCGATCCCGCCATGGCCGACAAGCTCGCCACCATGGGTGCCATGAGCCTCTATCTGGATTTCATAAACCTGTTCCTGTTCCTGCTCCGCATACTCGGAGGTAACAGCCGCGACTAATAATAACGGTCTATGGATACCAAGAAACTGATTGAGGACATCACCGAGGCCGTGAAGACTTACATAGCCGACGAGGAGATGTATGACGACAACACGCAGGTGGTGATCAATCCCGCCGACGGCGTGGTGTCGCTGGAAACCGACGACACGGAGGACGACCTCGACGAGAGTCTGGACCGCTACGACGTGATGGACCTGCTGCGCATGGATGCCGACGGACGCTGGACTCCCGACGCGGACGCCATCCGTAGCGCCGCCGAACAGACAATGCCCGATTGATTCGGACAATAGTCTAAAATATTCATTTATGTCCCTGATAGTCAGTTTAGACTTCAGGGACTTTTCTTTATAAGAAAAACTTATTAATTTTGCGTCATAAACGTGTGGCGGAGTGATCCGCAGTCTTTTTCACTATACTATCTTAAAAACCTAAATCATGAGACAGTCAATCGGCATGTTCCTGTGCGGACTGCTGCTGGCAGGCGCGTCAAGTGCCACGGCCGCCGTGGAATTCGGTATCGATGCCTCGCATCGCGGACCGGAAATAGGCAAGCTCCACTACGGAATATTTTTTGAGGAAATCAATCATGCGGGCGACGGCGGCATATATGCCGAACTGGTGCGCAACCGCAGTTTCGAGGACAATACGGGCAATCCCGACGGATGGAACAAGACATCGGGCGTGACATGGAAACTGGTCACGGACAATCTGTTGAACTCCGCACAGGGACAGGCTCTGGACGTGACGTTCGGCGCGGCGGGCGACGCCGTGACCAACGAGGGCTTCTGGGGCATGAACTGCGAGGCGGGCAAATCCTACAGGTTCAGCTTCTGGGCCCGTTCCGACAAGGGTTATGACGGCAATCTTACCGCTGAAATGGTGTCGCACGACGGCAAGCCTCTGGGCAATGCCACCGTAACGGTGAAAGCCGGCAAGGAATGGACCAAATACACGGCTACAATACAGCCTACCGGCTCGGACACAAACGCTTCGCTGAAGATTTCAGCGGGTAAAGCCGGTAACCTGACCTTCGACATGGTGAGCCTGTTCCCGCCCACATTCAAGGATCGCGAGAACGGATGCCGTCCCGACCTGGCGCAGATGCTGGCCGACATGCACCCGGCTTTCATGCGTTTCCCGGGCGGATGCTACATCGAGGGCACCCACCAGAACGGCGTGACCAACCGTTTTGAATGGAAAAAGACCATCGGCCCGGTGGAGACCCGTCCCGGCCACCGCAACGTCAACTGGAACTACCGCGTCAGCGACGGACTCGGATTCCACGAGATGCTTCAGCTGAGCGAGGACCTCGGTGCCGAACCGCTGTTTGTGGTCAACATCGGCCTGGGTCACGGATGGAGCGTACCTTACAACAGCATAGACGAATACATACAGGAGGCCCTGGACGCCCTGGAATACTGCAACGGCGACGTCACGACCGAATGGGGCGCCGTGCGTGCCGCCAACGGTCATCCCGAACCCTTCAACCTGCGCCTCATCGAGGTGGGCAACGAGAATTACCAGGCCGACGCCAACCAGCAGAGCGACCATTACGCCGAACGCTACATACAGTTCTACAACGCCATCAAGGCCGCATATCCGGAGGCTATCGTGATCGGCAACGTGGAATCGTGGGGCACCGACACCCCCTCATGGCGCAACGAGCACCCCGTGGATGCCGTCGACGAGCATTACTACCGCAATCCCTCGTGGTTCGCCGCCAACTATAACAAATACGACAGCTATTCGCGCCAGGGTCCGAAGGTATATGCCGGCGAATATGCCGTGACATCCGATTTCGGTACCAACGGCACGTTGCGCGCCGCATTGGGCGAGGCCATCTATATGCTCGGCATGGAGAACAACTCCGACGTCTGCATCATGAACAGCTATGCCCCGATATTCGTGAACGAGAACGACCAATGCTGGCGTCCCGACATGATCCGTTTCAATTCAAGCGAATCGTACGGCACGCCTTCCTATTATGTCCAGAAGCTGTTCGCCAACAACGTAGGCTCGCGCAACCTGAAATGGACCGAGACGGGCAACACACAGAATGCCGGCAACAAGGTGGGCTTCTCCACATGGAAGTCCACGGCGGAGTTCGACAACGTCCGTGTCAGCGACACCGACGGCAACCCGGTATGGAGCGAGGACTTCACCACGGCACCGGCAGGATGGACCATGCCTTCGGGATGGAGCGTGACTAACGGCGTGCTGCGTATGACCGACGGTTCGGCCGAGGGCCTGATAGCGGCCAGCGCAAAGGACGCGCCGGATAATTTCATATTTGAATTCGATGCCAAGAAGACAGGCGGCGACGAGGGATTCCTCGTGGCGTTCAATTACGGAGGTCCAAGAGACTATATATGGTGGAACCTCGGCGGCTGGGGCAACACACGCCATGCCGTCGAGATCTCGCGCAACGGCAGCAAGTCGAGTTATGGCAGCACTAACGGCACCATCGAGACCAACCATCAGTATCACGGCCGAATCGTGCTGAGCGGCACATCGCTGAGATGTTACCTGGACAATGTGCTGATTCACGATATAGAAATCCCCGCCGACCGCAAGATTTACATGTCGGCCAACTTGAGCGAGGACGAAAAGACCCTCTATGTCAAGACCGTAAACATGAACGCGGACAACGTGCCCGTGACGCTGAACCTGACCAACGGCAAATTCGTGTCGGGCGAGGCTACGGTAATGGCCAACACCGATTCCGAAGCCGAGAACTCGGTGGACAACCAGAACAATGTGGTGCCTGTACAGGGCAACGTGACCGTGACCGCCGGCAAAGCCGACTTCACCGCACCCGCCAATTCGATGTGCATACTGAAATTCACTGTAAGCGATGTGGTCAGCATGAAGGGAAAGCCCATGTCCGAAGCTGCCCTGGCCGAAATCAACGCGTCGTTGGGTGGTCTGCGTCAGCGTCTGGCCAACCTGCGCGCCGGCGCCCAGCTCCCCACGCAGCTTGACAACGCCGCCACAATCGAATGGAGCCTTTCGGCCGACGCAGATCCGAACGCGGTTCTCTCGACTTCGGCATGGACCACCACGCTGGACGTGACAGCCGTTGGCAACCGCGATGCCAAGCGCGCGGCCGGCACATTGACAGCCAATGTCACAGTGGCTGACGGCTCGACCGGCACCCTCTCATTCCCCGTCACCGTGGCTCCGCTCGACGACGCCTATGGCTATCTGTACTGCTACATGAACAGCGGAAAGGAAATAACCAACTATGCCCTTGGTACCAAGGAGGACAAGGGACGCGTGTTCAACCAGCTGAACGACGGTAAGGAGATATTCGACACCGAGGCCCTGTGCGGCATCGAGCATGGATCGCGCGACGCGTATATGCAGAAGGGACAGCACGACCATGAATGGTTCATGACCGTGACCGACATGTGCAACGCCAAGTCAAAGGTATGGAACAATTACGGCATCGACCTGCTCCGCAGCAACGACCTGATTCATTGGGAAAGCACGGTGTTCGACTTCCGTCAGGGCAAGAAGATATTCTCCGACCCCGACGCGGTGACCGACCTGTACAAGACCGACGAGGAATATGCGAAGATCCGTCGCGTATGGGCGCCGCAGTTCATCTGGGATCCCGCGGCATTCAACGGCCAGGGTGGTTACTTGGTGTACTACTCGGTGCTTTCCGACAATGCCGGCGACAACCACGACCGCATAGTCTACTCGTATGCCGACAAGGATTTCAAGACCCTTACGCAGCCGCGCATATTCCACGACCCGGGCTATTCCGTAATCGACGGCGACATAGTTTATAACGATTATGACGGGAAGTATCATCTGTGGATCAAGCACGAGGGAGCGTCCGGCACCGAGCGCGGCATCTGGCACCTGACATCCGACCGCCTCGTGGGCGACGACTGGACATACGTGGACCACAACGGCAACGAGGGCAGCGAGAACGTTGAGGGCTCATCAGCCATCCGACGCATCAACGAGGACGACATGAACATCTACTACATGCGTTACAGCGGCGGCTCACACTATAAGGTATGCACCGCCGACCACCTCGGCACCAATGTCAAGCCATCGAGCGACTTAGGCGGCAACGGCGCGTTCCAGCACGGTTCCGTGCTCTACGTCAACGAGGCCGAATACACGTTGCTGACCGACTGGGACGAGCTGCTGAAGCAGATGGAATGGGCGCAGGCCACGGAATCGCCCATATTCAAGGATGCCCTCGCCCAAGCCGACGCGGCGCTGAAGGTTCAGGGATTCGACGCCCTGGCTGAAGCCATCGCCAAGGCCCTTGACGCCATGATGAAGGCCCGCGAAGCATATATGAAGGACATCGTGGACAATGCCAAAGACGGCGATATAACCTCGCTGATCGTGAACCCCGACTTCAACGGCAACAACGGACGCGGCTGGAGCGGCACCGGGTTCACCGCCACCAACAAGGGAGTGGCCGAGTTCTACAACACCACATTCGACGCATACCAGGAACTCCCCTACATGCCGGCCGGCGAATACACGCTGACCTGCTCCGGTTTCTACCGCAACGGCGGCAAGGAGGCCTACAGCCTGCACACCGCCGGCACGGAGGCCCTGCTGGCCGAGGTGTATATGAACGAGACCGGCACGCCGTTCATGTCGCTGTTCAGCGCCGACAAATATACGAACTCCCCCTACACCTTCCCTGACGACGTCACCACGGCCAACAACGCCTTCAACACCGACGGCAGCTACGCCGGCAACACTGTGAAGCTGACACTTGACAAGACATCCACACTGCGCCTGGGCGTACGCAAGTCCGTGCATTGCGACCGCGACTGGACCTGTTTCGACAATTTCAGGCTCACCTACACTCCTGACCGTAGCGGCATGACCGGCATCGTCCCCGACAGCAACGCCCCCGTCAACGTCTATAGTCTTGAAGGCATGCTGCTGCGCCGGGACGTCCGTCGCGCCGACGCCACCGCCGGCCTCGCCCCCGGCCTCTACATAGTAGGCCGCACCAGAGTCGCCGTCAGATAATCCTTCCCTATATATTAAGTAATTCAAGTTTCGCATGTCGGAATTATAAAAAACCAGCTCTCACAGAACTGACAGTAAAAGCGCGCTTTTACCTTGCTCAGAATTTACAGAACCGACACAGAACTTTCTACATTAGGCCTTGCTGGCCGGCATCGCATGGAACGGAGGTTTGCAACCTCCGCAACCGGCTCAAACACTCTTTATTTGGGTGGAGGTTGCAAACCTCAGTTCCACGCAAAGCCTTCTGTCTTACTTTCGCCTTTCCACAGATCCTGCCTGCGCAGGTTACGGAATTTTCGCAGAATACTTTTGTGTTTATTCTGTTGCCGTCACTGCCGGCTCTGTGTTAATGACCGGGGCGTTTGTCAATTAGCGATGAGTGACGAGATCCGTCACTTATCACTCGTCACTCTTACTTCTGACCTAATTAAAGTTCTGTGCCGTTCTGTCAGTTCTGTGCGGATGCCCTGCATCCGAATAGTTCTGTGAGTCTGATTTCCTCTAATTCCGTATCATATAACTTACAAAACTTGATTTAAGTAGTCTGACGAGGAGCATTAATCACCGCAAACCAAGCAGGAGATAAACATTAATTGCAGATGTTTATCTCCTGTTTTGATTTTTACCTGTTACTCTTGTCTTTAACATTAATAGGACATTAATAGTTTTAATAGTTTTATACACAAAAGAACATTTTTTGCAAAACATTAAGCGTGATTAAGATTTTATTATTATCTTTGTCGCGCATATCGCTTGCAGAAGTCCGAAACGGGCTCGCGGGTGGGTATACAGACATGATGATGCGTTTACCGACGCTCATTCTTGACATACGGAAATCTGGAAAATTTCATTATCACTGTCAAGGATGCGGCAACTGTAGACGGCTTGAAGTATGTAGTCAAGTCCTGATTTTTCATAAAAGTCGGGATTGTGTGATACATATACGCGTGAGGCCTTCTGCAAGTTGCCCGTTCAACAGTGATGGGCAATTCCAGAGCCTCCGTATGTGGAACGGGTAGCAAGTATAGACTCTCACGCATTTTTATATTAATGGCCGATACAGGGAGTCCCGGCATAATGACTTGACATGCATATAAAGACTCTGCTGAGTTCGTTTTGCCTGCTGATTGCATCGCAGGCATTGGCTGTGACCATCAATGGACTGAATTACTCACTTTCTGGAACAGAAGCCACCGTAACAGGTGCTGCCGACAAGAACAGCACCAAAATCGTAATACCCGCCACCGTAGAGTACAAGGGGAAAACATATAACGTCACCGTTATCGGCAAAAACGCATTCCTCACCTGCACCAAACTGGAGGATCTCGTGATTGAGGACAGCGACACCCCGATAGCGGGCGTGTGGTATACCAATAGCAGCGGTTGGCTGGTGCAAAGCATCCCGTTCCAGAATTCACCTCTGAAAAATATATATCTTGGACGGAACACGTCGGTACATATCAACGATAATATTTACGACAATCTTCCACTTAACAATGCCGGAAGTCTTGTAAATGTAACTGTCGCCGGCGGCACGACCCAGATTAACACTCTGACCTTCAACTCCGTCGATATGGAATCCGTCACCATCGGAGGCTCAGTCGAGAACGTCTATACCAAAACGTTCACGGGTCAGAAAAACTTGAGGAAAGTAGTGTTAAGTTCCGGAACTTCCGCTATTAATTTTGTGGATGGTGACGCTTTCCCGGATTCTCCTCTTGACAGTGTGATTGTACATCGGGCTACATTTCTGGCATCACCCACTTCGAATGCAAAAGGATTCTATAATAACAAGAATGTCAAAAACGTAATCTGCGGCACTCCGTCCATAGCGAAATACCAATTCTATTGCCCGAATATCGAAACACTTAGAATATTGCCCACATGTATGGAGGTTGCAACCCAAACCGCCGGACCCTGGACCCTGAAGAAGCTCATCATTGACGACAGCGATCAGGAGTTAACAATGGAAATGACCTCTAACGGCGAGTTGGACAGTATTTATATAGGACGATCCGTACCGGGAATCAATCGAAATTACAAGTCAAAAAAACTGGAAACGGGTCCCCTGTTGGTTAACATTCCTAATTATTTATGCAACGGCCATTCAGAAATAGAATCCGTGACGCTCCACAAGAATGTCCGAACTTTAGGAGAGAGAGCTTTTTATGGTTGCAAAAACCTGACCGCCATTCATTTGCCGGACGGCATAACAACAATAGGAAACGAGGCTTTCTGCGGTTGTGCCGAACTGACCTCCATAAACATACCCTCAAGCCTTGAAGCAATCCCGGAGGCAATGCTGAAGAATTGCAAGAAATTAAACGGGGTCCTGACAATCCCCACCCATATCAAGAAAATAGGAACAGATGCTTTTGATTACTGCGGATACCAAAAAATGATAATCACGGATAGCCCGGATTCTCTTGAGTTCGGTTCGACGTCACCTCTTTACGGAACTAATCTGGAATATCTGTATATGGGCAGACAACCGGTCAAAGAGCAATCAGGATATAATTTGCTTTCAGGCAATATCGACACTCTGGAACTTGGGTCAAATGTCACATCGATAATATCGAATTTCGGAATAGGCAGTGGAAATACAAAACATCTGATATTGTCTGAAAACATAAAGACTCTGACACATTTTATGTTCGCATCCTGTTCAAAGTTGGAAACAATAAGATGCAAATCGGAAATTCCGGCTTCCACAGTCGGCAACGATGATCCTCGCATATCATCAGACAATTACAAAAATGTAGTCGTTACCGTACCCGTTGGAACTAAGAAAACGTATCAGGCAGACAAAATATGGGGCAAATTCCAACATATCAGATGCGACGAATACATTGTCAGAGTCAGATATAATGCCGATGGCGGGACTGTCACGCTTAACGGACAGGATTCAGAAGAATTGCGTCTTGCAGAAGGAGAGCCGCTTAAGGTCGAGGCTATACCGGCCGGAGGTTATGTTCTGGATTCATTCTTGGTTGACGGCAATAAGGTTGATACGGACGATTCTACATACGAGATTCCGGAAATCGATAATGACACAGACATCGATGTCGCGTTCATTCCTGATGCCAACACCGGAATAAAACATGAATCATGCGACGGGATAAAGATAAGCGTATCGTCCGGAACTCTCAAAGTGGACGCAGGAGAGACCGACTGCATGTTGTTCGACATAAACGGCAATGAGATCTACCGCGGTTCAGGCTTGTTCTCGGTTATTTTACAACAAGGCGTATATATCATCAAGACTCGGAATGACAGTCTGAAAGTCATCATATAAATAGCTTCAATACACATAACAACTAAAATGAAAACCAGATTTAATACCTTAATGGCGGGAATCGGGCTGTCAATCCTATGGGCATTCATGCCGATTACTGCCACAGCCGGATCGGGAAGACTTGCGATTACTACAACCGACGAGAAAGTGACGTATTTTGAGTTGGCATCTTCTCCTCAGATTAAATTTACCGCCAACGAAATGGCCGTAGTGACAGAGAACGGCGGCGAAATCAGATTTTCGCTGGCGAATCTGAAAAACTACGTATTCGAAAACGCCGGATCGGGCCTGTCAGATATTGGCGTCGATAACGGGCAGGTCAGGATATCGGTAGTGGGACGGATGCTGACATCTTCAGCAAGCGATGTCAACATATATTCCATGACAGGGCATCGGGTATTGACATCGACCGGTTCGGCAGGAACGCCTATTTCACTTGAATCCCTGCTTCCCGGGGTTTATGTGGTCAACACGGGTGGGTCATCCTTTAAAATCGCGCTGAAATGAAAAAGATACACCTCATATTGCTTGCGTTATGCATCTTTCTCTGCACTGACGCAACGGCCAATCCACTATACATTTATAGTTCAAGCCGTGGAGTGATTGCCTTGAACACCAATGAGATTGATTCCATCAATTATATCCCGGCAACCGAAGAATCCCCGGCGTTACAGGAGTTTTTCACTGCGGACAATTCCTATTCCATTCCGGTGGAAGAAATTGACTCGGTTGGATTCAGGACACCGGCAAACGAGATGGTTCCCGATGTAGACCGGACGTCGGACCTTTCCGATTACGTGGTATCTGCCGACATGCTGACATTATATCTTGACAGAAAGACCCCTGTTGACGTGTTGCCCGGAATAGGACAGACTATTTTCGTGGCGGCCGATAGTGTCAAAATGACTTTACCGTTCGCAGGACGCGTAAATTCGGTCAATAATGTTGAAAACGCGATAGCCGTGGAATGCGATCCCGTGGAACTGACCGAGATATTCAAGACCTATTATGGAGTCTCCGGAGACGATGATACCCCTTACTTCGGTCCGGACCGGGAACGCAGATCTACTTACCACCGAGGATCCGGTGTTTTCACTCCGAGTCCTATCTCCCTTAACTGGGTGAATCAGGGATTGACATACGAGTTCAACGATGATTCACCTTTCAGCCTTGGCGGGTATGCAGGATGGACTACAACGATCTCACCTAAGTTCAGATACAGTGGTTATACAATCATTACTCCGTATCATGGTGTCAATGTCGGCGTCACCGTTATTTCCGATGTGGATTTTGAGGACGTCTTAAAGTTTAATGGTTCTATCCAATTCGGTAACGACCTGAAATTGTTCGGTGCAAAAAAGTCAATTCCCAATGCTCTTATCGATTTATATTTTGAAATAGGAATCACGGGATCGGTTTCTGCTTCCGTGGCGATGGACCATACTTTTGTCAACAATTATCGCCATGTATTTCATTTTGACTGGTCCAGCAAGGATAAAAGCAGCACAGTGAATCCAGTATGTTCGTTGATGAAAACAGGCGAAAGCAATAAGGGTCGCTGGGCTATTGACGGAAGTGTTTCCGGCGGAGTCTACGTTGAACTGGGAGTTGCGTTTATCTGCACGTCAAGTCTTGATATATGCAAGGCAGACGTCCGGTTTGAAAAAGGTTTACAGGCTCAGGGAAACTGGGTGCCTTCTATCAGTGAATCCAAGGATGCCATGAATTCCTCCGATTATTACCACCGCGTAGAGAATTGTAAGGTACAAAAGGGAATATACACATCCGGAGCGGCTGAAATTCATCTGTTCGGATGGAGTAAAAAGTATGACAAGCTCTTTTTTGAGCAGGCCAATACATTCGAACCATTCGAGGAGACCGCTTTTGTACCCAAATTCTCAAATGTAAAAGCTGAAAAATCCGGCTCTATGGCTAATGCTACCGCCACGGTCTCAGGGTCAACATACCCATGTGGTGTCGGGATGGCAATAACCAACAATAATGACAAGTCGGTTAAAACCGATTATAATTTTCAAGATTATGTAGGGCCATCCTCAACCTTATCCGCTAATTTTACCGGACTGCCGGAATGGGGTAATTTCAAGGTCCGTCCTGTGGTAAAATCCATGGGCGTGGAAATGGTGGCGGACCCGGTCTTTGACATTGTTGAAATTCCCATTTTCGGAACTTACACATGTATCTGGAACACGACACCGCCGAATGCCAAGTTGCTGTCTATGGTATTGTATGAAGACTATACGTTATCCCAGACATACTATTATGCCAACAGGGGCGAAACCGTGACGTATGACTCTTATTTTGCTTGGGAAGATGATTATTTAATCATCTATAAGGATAATGGAGACACCCAGATATGGCATATTGATGAATTGACGGAACAATCATTGGTCATCAGTCAATCAGACGGATTTACGTATTATCTGAGGCGTCAATAATACAGATGCTTCATATCATATAAAAAGCGGACTTATTTAAAAGCCTACTTATATAAAAGTGAAGCGGGCCGGCATCGGATGATGTCGGCCCGGTTTTTATGGGGTTGCGGGGAGGGGGTTAATCCTCGTTGTTGTTCTTGTCGCGGGGTGTGAAGGTGCGCTGGGGACGGGGTCCGCGGTCGTTGCGGGGTCCACGGTCACCACGGTCGCCGCGGGGTCCGCGGTCGCCGTTGCGCTGCGGGCGGGGTCCGCGGTCGCCGCCTTCGCGACGGGGACGTGCCTCGCGCTCAACATAACCTTCGGGCTTCGGAGTCAGTACGCGGGTCGACAGACGGTATTTGCCGGTCTTCTTGTCGATCTCTATCAGCTTCACCTGGATCTTGTCGCCTTCCTTCAGGCCGCTGTTCTCCATCGAATCGAGACGGTCCCACGAAATCTCGGAGATATGCAGCAGTCCGTCGCGGCCGGGCATGAACTCAACGAACGCTCCGAAGTCGAGGATGGAACGTACGGTTCCGTCGTAAACCTCGCCCTCCTCGGGCTGTGCCACGATAGCCTTGATCTTGGCAAGTGCGGCGTCGATGCTGGCCTTGTCCTTCGAGGCGATCTCCACATGGCCCAGGCCGGTGTTCTCGTCCTCGTCGATGCTGATGGTGGTGCCGGTCTCCTCCTGGATGCCCTGTATCACCTTACCCTGCGGGCCGATAACGGCACCGATCATCTCCTTCGGTATATCCAGAGTGACCAGACGCGGTACGTGAGGCTTGTAGTCCTCGCGGGCCTCGGGGATGGTGTCGTGGATTATGTTGAGGATGTGCATACGGCCGTCGCGTGCCTGGTTCAGTGCCTTCTCCAGCACCTCGTAGCTCAGTCCGTCGCACTTGATATCCATCTGGGTGGCGGTGATACCCTTCTCGGTGCCGGTCACCTTGAAGTCCATGTCGCCGAGGTGGTCCTCGTCACCGAGGATGTCGCTCAGGATGGCATACTTCACGTTGCCGGGATCGGAGATCAGACCCATCGCCACGCCGGCTACGGGACGCTTCATCTTGACGCCGGCGTCGAGCAGCGACAGCGTGCCGCCGCACACGGTGGCCATTGACGAGCTGCCGTTAGACTCCAGGATATCGCTGACGATGCGGCATGTGTAGGGGAAGTTGTCGGGGAACATGCGCTTCAGGGCGCGGTGTGCCAGGTTGCCGTGACCTATCTCACGACGTCCCACGCCACGCTGTGCCTTGGCCTCGCCTGTGGAGAAGGGCGGGAAGTTATAGTGCAGCAGGAAACGCTCCTTGCTCTGGTCCAGCACATTGTCCACAATCTTCTCGTCGAGCGTGGTGCCGAGGGTGGTCGTCACCAGGGCCTGGGTCTCGCCACGGGTGAAGATGGCGGCTCCGTGAGGGCCGGGCAGATAGTCCACTTCGCACCAGATGGGACGGATCTCGTCGGTCTTGCGGCCGTCGAGACGGATGCCCTCGTCCAGCACGCAGCGGCGCATTGCCTCCTTCTCCACGTCGTGGTAGTAACGCTTCACCATGGCGATGCGCTGATCCTCGGTGTAGAGTGCCAGCTGCTCCTCGGTCATCTCGGGGAGGTTGGCGATGTATTCGTCGCGGATGGCGTCGAACGAGTCCATGCGCCAGTGCTTGTCGGCGCTGCCTGTCTTGGCGATGGCGTATGCCTTGTCGTAGCACTTCTCGCGAACGTCGGCGCGCAGTGCCTCGTCGTTTATTTCGTGGTTGTATTCGCGCTTGGTCTCCTTGCCGGCCTCTTTCTCCAGCTCCATCACCACCTTGCACTGCTTCTTGATCTCCTCGTGAGCCACCTTCAGCGCTTCGAGCAGCTCGGCCTCGCTGGCCTCGTCAAGCTCGCCCTCCACCATCATGATGTTGTCGTAGGTGGCGCCTACCATCAGCTCGATGTCTGACTTGGCTATCTGGTCGAACGTGGGATTGATCACCCATTCGCCGTCAACGCGGGCCACACGCACCTCGGAGATAGGGCCGTTGAAGGGGATGTCGCTTACAGCCAGGGCTGCCGATGCGGCCAGACCTGCCAGCGCGTCGGGAGCGTCGTTCTCGTCGGCCGAGAACAGCGTCACGTTCACAAACGTCTCTGCATGATAGTTGTCGGGGAAAAGAGGACGCAGCACGCGGTCTACAAGACGGGAAGTCAGAATCTCGTAGTCGTTGCTACGGCCTTCCCTCTTAAGGAATCCACCGGGATAACGTCCGATGGATGCGTATTTTTCTTTGTACTCTACAGTCAGGGGCATGAAGTCCACGCCCTCGCCGGCCTCGCGGGCCGAACATACGGTTGCAAGCAACATCGTGTTGCCCATGCGCAACTCTACAGCACCGTCGGCCTGCTTGGCCAGCTTCCCGGTCTCCAGCGTGATCTCACGTCCGTCGGGCAGCTTGATGCTCTTCTTGATTGGATTCATAAATCTTTATTGTTTCGCTATTCGTTAATCTCGTCGGAACACTACGCGGCAAGTCCGCGTTAGTTCGTTGAATCTTACACATTTCGTGCCAACCTGCTACATTTTGTGCAAAACTCCGCAAAGTTAACAAAAATTCCTTATTTTCGCAAACTTTGGTTTTTTATCGGATTTATGCTAACTTTGTGGTGACTAACCAAAATTGGCATTTATTCCCGAATAACAATGAAAACAAGATACATCATGGCGGCCGCCGGCATTGCGTTGCTGATGACGGCGTGCGACAACAATCCTGAGTTCAAGGTAGAAGGCGAGGTTTACGGAGGCGAGGGCAAGACCCTGATTCTGGCCAAGCCGGACTTCGCGGGCCGGTGGACCGTGCTCGATTCGGTCCGAGTGGGCAAAAACGGTGACTTCTCGCTGAAATACGAGGCTCCGGCCAGCCCGGAGATCTACCGTCTGACCCTGGGCGAAAGCTCCATTTATTTCCCCGTCGACTCAGTGGAGACCGTGCGCATCGAGACCAGCGCCGACAAATACGGCAGCGACTTCAAGCTGTCGGGCACTCCGCAGGCCGAACGCCTCGACGCCTTCGAGAAGGAGGTGATGAAGTTCGCGGCTTCCTCCCAACAGGACGCCGAGGGCTTCAAGCGTCAGATTTATTCCAAATACATCATGGACAGCCAGGGTTCCATCCTGAGCTATTACGTGCTGACCAAGATAGTGGGCGACAAACCGCTGTTCGACGCCGCCGACCATGACGACGCCAAATATTACGCCGCCGTGGCCACCCAGTTCGAGCAGTACCGCCCGAACGACCCCCACGGCAAGATGGTGCGCGACGCCGCCCTGAACGCCCTGAAGCAGCGCAACACCGCCCAGGGCAAGCGCAAGGTGATAAGCGCGCCGGAACTCAAAGTGCTGGACATCGAGCTGCCGAACGAGAAGGAGCAGAACGTGAAGCTTTCGGACCTGGTGGGCAAAGGGAAGCCCGTGGTGGTGGTGTTCGCCATGATGAACATGGAGGAATCGCCGGCGTTCAACCGCGAGCTGGCGCAGATATATCAGCGCAAGGGGGGCGCGGTGCAGTTCTATCACATCAGCTTCGACGCCGACCAATACGCATGGCGTGAGGCCGCGCGCAACCTGCCCTGGATCACTGTGGTGGATCCCACCGGCGCCCACTCCAACTCACTGCGCGACTACAACGTGGGCCAGCTCCCCGCGTTCTTCATCTATGACGCCGCCGGCGACCTGCGCGACCGTGCCCAGACCCTTGACGAGCTGAACAAGAAATTAGCATCCTATTGATCATGGACTGGAAAGACGCCTTGGGGTCACTGCTTCAGGAGGGCAACCTGCCCGAAGGAGAGCCGGACGCTCCCGAAACCGAAGCTGTGCCTGCCGACTCAAAGACGGTGCAGAAAACTCCCGTGCATGTCCTGATAGAGAAAAAGGGACGTGCCGGAAAGACCGCCACCATCGTGGAGGGTTTCGACTGCCCGGACGAGACGCTGCAGGAAGTGGCGCGCCAACTGAAACGCCGGCTCGGCGTGGGCGGCTCGGCCCGTGGGGGCGAGATACTGATTCAGGGCAATCTGCCGGCCAAAGTCAAGGAGGCCCTCACGGACATGGGATATAAAGTCAAAGGGTAATGCTGACTTTACAGAAAGCATCGGCCGGGTCGGGCAAGACGTACGCCTTGACCCGGCATTTCATTCACTTCCTGATCGCTGTCAAGCCGGAAGGGGCGTCCGCATACCGTCTGCGCACCGACGACGAGATTCTGGACGGCATTCGCCGCATACTGGCCATCACCTTCACCAACAAGGCCACCAACGAGATGCAGATGCGCATCATCGACAAGCTGGACGACCTGGCCAACTACAACGGTGGCCCGGACCGCCCGGATTATCTCGACGACTTCATGAAGGAATTCAAGGTGCCGGCCGGGAAGATAAGCGAAATCGCCGGCAACGCCCTGAAGATGCTGCTGAACAATTATTCCGACTTCAACGTCTCCACCATCGACTCATTCTTCCAGCTGGTGCTCCGCACGCTTGCTTACGAGTGCGGCGTGATGGACGCCTACCAGGTGGAACTTGAAAGCAACTACGTGTCGCGCATGGGCCTTAACGGCGCGCTGGATGCCGTAGACAATCCCCGTGACCCCGATTCCCGCGAAATCAGGATATGGCTGCAACGAATCATGGACAACGAGGAGGGCACGGCATGGAACATATTCCAGAAACGGGAGTCCGGCCATCCCAACAGCTCGACGCCCTATCAGGCCCTGCTCGCCGACTTCCAGCGCATCGACAACGAGGAGTTCCGCAAGATACGCGGCGAACTGGAGAAATACCTGAACGACAACACCGACATCCTGAACCTCTACAATGAGCTGGAGGACAAACATAATAAGGAGAAAAGACGTCATTACCGCGCCATGACCGCCGAGGCGCAGGCTGTCATAGACACGGCCACCGACCCGGACCAGCTGACGGCCACGCGCACGGATGTCGGCAAGCCCTTCGGCGCGGCCCGGAAGATACTGCAGCTCAAGCCCATGAGATTCAAAAGCGTGACATTCCTCGACCCTGACAAATTCTGGGGCAAGAAGTCGATAGAAGCCAATGTGGCCAAGGACAGCCGTTGGGCCGCGCGCAAGGAACATTACCTGAAGATGCAGGAAGCCTACGGACTGTGGAAGGCTTCGTTCGAGACTCTGTGGGAGTCCCTGCGCGTCAGCTTCCCCTTCCTGGGGCTGCTCAAAGCCGTGTCTAAACGGCGCCTGGACTACCTGCGCGAGAACGGCGCCGTGGAACTCGGCGAGACTTCCATGATCCTGCACAAGTTCATCAAGGACACCGACACTCCCTTTGTGTACGAACGTCTCGGCACCATGCTGAACCATCTGCTGATAGACGAGTTCCAGGACACATCCGAAATGCAGTGGGTCAATCTCAGCCCGCTGGTCAGGGAGAGTCTGTCGCGCGGCAACGACAACCTGATAATCGGCGACGCGAAGCAGAGCATATACCGTTTCCGCAACGCCGAGCCGGAACTGATCAACACACGCGTGGAGCGGGAGCTGAACGGCGAGTTCGGCGCCGGAGCCGTGGAGACAGCCGGCCACAAACCGTCGGAAAACGCCAACTGGCGCTCCGACCCGCGGATAGTGGAATGGAACAATTCGCTGTTCAGTTTCATCATCCGCCATCTCGGCGAGATTGTCTCGCCCGATGATCCGGAACGTCGCGCGGCTGTGGCCCGTAAGTTCGGCGACCTGTACAGCAATGTCTGCCAGACACCGCAGCGCAAAGGCCAGGGATATGTCGAAGTCCGCGTAATGGGCCGCGGCGAAAATCCCGAGGACGAGGCATTGACCAAGATTCTCGACACGCTGAAACGCGGTTACAGCCAGAAGGACATCTGCATATTGACCCGCACCAACACCGACGGCACGGCCATGGTGGAACGGCTGCAGCAATATAACAGGGAACGCGACCCCGAGGATCCCGACCAGCCGGAACTGGAGTTCATCAGCGAGCAGTCGCTGTTGGTGGCTAACTCGGTGGCCGTGCGCGACGTGGTGACCATTCTTGAGGCCATCAACCGCAGCACGATGCCCAGACGCAATGACGGCAAGGAAGCGGAGCACAAGGGACCCGGCGACATCCGCGACCTGGAATGCCACATACTGCTGTACCGTCAGATGCACCCCGACAAATCGATCGACGAGTGTCTGAAATGCATTCAGAACGAGGTGCTCGACGTCTCGCCCATCATAGACATGCTGCGCGAAATGCAGACCACCGCCCTGCCGGCGCTTGTGGAGGCCATAATCGCCAATTTCATGGCCGGCGAATTCCGGCAGCTCGCCATAGACCAGGCCGCGTTCCTGGCGGCGTTCCAGGATGCCGTCATCGAATACTGCGACGGTCACCCGGCCGACCTCCCCTCTTTCCTGGCCTGGTGGGAGCGCAAGAAACGCACCCTGGCCATATCCTCGCCCGACGATCTGGACGCCATCTCCATAATGACCACACACAAATCGAAGGGCCTGGAGTTTCCCGTAGTGATCATCACCCATCCGCTGTCGGACAAGACCAGGCTGGGCGACTTCGTCAGCGGCAAGGAATGGCGCTGGATACCGAAGTCGCAGCTGAAACTCGCCGACAAAGACATCGATGGCCGGTTCCCTCCATACGTACCCGTGCAGGTCACGGAAAAGCTGAAGGAGACATCGCTGCGCGACCTTCTGTACGAAAACTACGACCTGGAGACCATGGACACGCTCAACCTGCTGTATGTGGCGTTGACGCGTGCCAAGAACGAACTGTACGTCTACGACCGTATGCCGGAGAAGGATTACGCCGACAAGCCGGTGCGCAGCCTGGCCGGTTTCGTGCTTGACTTTCTTGAATGTGACACATGCGACGGCGGCCGGTGGCGCCGCGACGAATGGACCCCCGCGGAGCACCTGTCCTGGCCGGACTCCTACGACAGCGAGGACGGCGTGACCGTCACTTATGGCGAACAGCCCTCGGCCGAAATCGTACTGGCCCGAAAACGGCACGAGGAGGAAAAGAGGCTGGCCGAAAATTCCGGACACCCCGAACCGGAGGCGCGCAACGTCCGGGGATATATGTCGGCCATGCCTCCCGAAAGCATCAAGTGCCGCGTGGACAACCTGACCCAATACGTGGACAGCGAGGATTACGACGACGATGACAGCCGCGACCCGCGCTCGATGGGCAACGTGTGCCACGGCATAATGGAACGCGTAGTGACTTTGGCCGACCTGCCGCGCGAGATACGCCGCGCCGTCGTCCTGGGCCTGGTACCACAAGGTGCCTCGTATGTGGACAAACTCTCCGAACGCCTGCACGATGCCCCGGCCGAGGTGCGCAGATGGTTCGGAGGCGGCTGCCGCGTCGTGACCGAACGCCCGCTGCTCAATCACCGCAACGACATGCGTCGTCCCGACCGCATCATGATATGGCCCGACGGCTCGGCCGACATCGTGGACTATAAGTTCGGCAAACGGATGGACCGCCGCCACGACGCCCAGGTGAAGCGATACGTAGACTATCTGAAGGACACCACCCGCTACACCGCCGTCCGCGGCTGGCTCTACTACGTGTTCGAGGACGCCCCCGTCTCGCAAGTAATCCGCGTCGCCGATTAACACGCCGATTTGTCGGCAGATCAAGTGACAGTCCGAAGGATCCTGCTCTTTGAGGGGATATAGAAAGGATACGCGATATGTTAATATTTTTTAACACGCACTAATTAAACAAAACAACTTGCGATTCAAAATTATTGATTAAATTTGCAATCGCAGACCGTAACGCAGAAGCCCGGTCAGGGTTAAGTGGCGGGATGCGGACATAATGAAAAGCGTTTACTGCGCTATTTCTTGACTCGTTGAAATCTGGACAATTTCTTAGGTATAGTCGGGAAATCGGCAAGCGGTAGATGCCTTGTGGATATGTATATTCCATTGTCTTCATGCTTAACCGCATGAAGCATCAATGATACATATTCTGCGTGAGGCTTCTGCATCGTTTGCCCTTTCTGCTATACCGGGCATTCCAGAGCCTCAACGAGCGGAAGGGCAACAGTACGGCTCTCACGCTTTTTTTTGCATATAAACGTCTATGAGTGAGCCCATAGCAATTTTAAGGTGATGAAACCATTCAGAATTTCGTTGCTGCTATGTGCATTCCTGTCAGGGTCGCTGTCCGTATTGTCCAAGGATTGCGAGACTTACGACAGAGACTATATAGTGGAAGGTGCCGGTAATGCCTCGCAAGGCAATTATCTTGTCAAGGTTACAGTTTCAAGCAACAATAAGAATCTTGACGATTCAGAATTGGTAACGGCAGCAGTCCATGGGGTAATCTTCCGTGGGTTCGTGATCACGGATAATAATCACACTCAGAAACCAATGTCATCAAACGCACAGGATGAGGTAAGACATCTGGACTTCTATTGCAACTTTTTTTCCAAGGATGGCACAGCCTCGACATTCGGTGATATTATACCCGGCACAAGACAGGTTTTGAAGTCGGGCAAAAAATATAAAATATCTGCTGTTGCTAATGTACGAAAGGAATCATTGCGAAAATACCTGACGGATGCGGGTGTGATCAAGAATCTGAACAGCATCTTTTAAATCTCCTGATATGAATACATTAAGAGTTATTAAACAAACTCTGAAAGCCGTTGTGTTGTATTTGTCAGCGATGGTTGCATTATGTATGCTGAATTCCTGCAAGACCACCGTACAGATACAATCAGAATATGCCTATGTGCAAATGCAACCCGAATGCATCTCCTATAATAGTGATGGAAGTTTGGTTTTGCGTTCCTGGGGGATGGGCTCTGATAAAAATTCCGCTATAGAGAATGCAAAAAGGAACGCATTGGAAACAGTGGTGTTCAAAGGCATAAATGGCAGTTGTTTTGTCAGTCCTTTAATATCGGAGCCAAACGTTCGTGAAAGAAATCCGGATTATTTCAACGATTTATTAGGGAATCCGTCAAATTATTCACGCTACATTGAAACCAGCAAAGCCGATTCGAATCAAATACACGCAAAGGCCGAATCAATGCAGAATTGGTCCATAATAGCAACAGTTGATATTAAAGGGCTTAGAAGGCAACTTGTCATGGATAAAATAATACCGGATTGAAATGAGAACAATATATAAGTGGATAATCATAGTTATAATTGGGGTATTGTCTGACATATCCGTTTACTCGCAGGCCAAGAAACCGACACTCATGGTTATCCCGGCCGAAGCCTGGTGCATGGAGCGAGGATACTTTCAGACTTATGAAAATCAGGGGAAAGTATCGAAGGTTCCTGATTATGAAACCGCATTTCAAGGGAATTCCGATTTGCTGAATGTCGTGACTAAAATCGGAGGTCTCATGGCAGACCGTCAATTCCCGTTGAAGGATATGCAATCTGCCATACGGGACATCAACAGATCGGAAGCTGAAGATGCAATGACCGTGAGTCGCGGAGGCAGCGGACTGGCAGAAACGCCCGTTGAAAAGTTATTGAGAAGAGCCAAGGCGGATATAATGGTGGAATTGGCATGGAAAATCAATCAACGGGGGCCTAAGAAGTCGGTGACGTACACTCTGCGTGGAATTGACGCATATTCCAACAAACAAGTGGCGGCAGCACAAGGAACGGGCACGCCCTCGTTTTCGGCCGATGAAGCAGTATTGCTGGAAGAAGCAGTTGTCCAGCACATGGACAATTTTCTGGCTCAATTGCAGGCTCATTTTGACGATATGCTTGAAAATGGCCGGGAAGTAGTGATGAACGTAGCCATATTTGACACTGCTGCAGGATTGTCGTTCGACGATGAGTTTAACGGAGCTGAACTGACGGACATAATTGATGACTGGATGGCAGAGAACACTGTAAAACACAGGTACAGCCTTTCGGATGCCACGGACAAAAGGCTGAGTTTCGAGCAGGTACGGATACCGCTGTTCCAGAAAAACGGCAACGCAATGGACACTCGTAATTTTGCCGTAGGCCTACGCAAATTCCTAAGCAAACCTCCATACAACATTCCCGTCAAATTGGTAACCAAGGGTCTTGGACGTGTGGAAGTCATCTTAGGAGAAAAATAATATAGTATGCAACGGTGGATAATAGTCGGAATACTGCTGTCAATTCTATCCATTGGCAATGCATGTGTAATTGACATGACGATAGTCGGATCGGAGCAATCTGAAGATGTTCCGAATGAAGTTCTTGATGCACTGTCTTCAAGATTTAAGGAGATAGCATCTCGTGCCGGGGTCGCCCAGGGGGAAATGGCCGGACGCTTTTTTCTTACGGGTAAATTCAGCAATGTATATGAAGATGTATTGGCCGGTCCTCCCGTCAGGACTGCCCTGCACACGATGTTGACGATTTACATCGGCGACATGGAAAGTAAAGCCATATACTCGGCTGTGAGTCTTGATTTACGGGGTGTCGGGACTTCAAGACTGCGCGCATATATCAACGCGTTAGGTCAGGTAAATGCAAAAAACGAGAACATCAGAGAATTCATAGAGGAAGGGAAGTCGAGAATCATAGAGTATTATGACAATTCGTATCCGCAATTGATTGAAAAGGCAAAGCAGGCATCAGATTTGCGACAATACGGCAAAGCCTTGTGGTTATTGTGCCAAGTCCCTGAATGTTCCAAAGGATGGCAAGCCTGCATGGAGTTGATTCCTGCAATGTATGAGTCGTATGTCGATTATGACGGTATGGAATTGCTGTCCAAGGCAAGCGCAATATGGAAAGGTTCGCCCAATCCTGTCGGCGCAAGGAATGCATTATCACATCTTCAACAGATAAAGCCAAATTCATCGGCTCATGGAGGTGCCGAGAAACTGATGGAAGAAATAGGGCAGGCGATGAAGAAGGAACGGAATTTTGTGTTGCACTCCGAATATAGGAGCAATATGGATTTGCGCAAGTTACAGTTACAGACAGCTAAAGAAATAGCAGCGGCTTATGCATCGTCCCTGCGCCGACCCGCAGCGATAATCAATTGGATACATTGACAAACAAAAAAATAACAACATGATTGGGAAAAGAACATTGTTAGTGATGATTGTGCTGACATCAATGATGTCGGCCATGGGATTCGAAGGCGAGATCAAATATCGAAGCTTTCGCAATATGTCACCCGAAGTGCTTGCCTCGCAGCCATTGGTATTCAATGGTGAGAACACATGCACCATGATAGTGAAGGGAGACAAGATGTTGATTCAGGATGGCCGAAAGGGAACGGTTACTGTTCTGAAAGACGGCGTGATGACTGAATATGCGTCTTCCGATAATTCCGGATACTCATGTCCGGCTGTAAAATACAACGCATCGGCTTTTCAATTCCCCGCCAAGGAAACCGATCAGACACGGGAAATGCTTGGAACAACAGCCATAAAATATATAAGCGACAAATCGGCGGCAGTGGGTATGGAATTATCGGGTTGGGTCATAAAAGATGACTTCGGACTTTCACCTGCGGCGCTGGAAGTGTTGAATGCCGGCATGAATGTACCGGGCGTATTGACTAAATATACTATGACGACTTCCGCCCCATACGCGCAGTTTGTATGCAACGAAATTTTATCCATCACACCCCGTGAGGTGTCGGACAGCGAATTTGACATCGTCCCTGCAAATGCACAATTGGAAGTTGTGAAGGACTGGAAGAAATATAAATATCATGATAAAAAGAATGAGGCCGCTGCAAAATTCCTTAAGGGAGACATGAAAGATGCCATGGGTATGGGCGACCTGGTAACTAATTTCATGAAGACACATCCGGCACGACCGCAAAAGGTCGACAAGACATCATACGATATCGATGAGGATTGGGATTTTTAAGATGGCTCTCGTGCTTTCGGCAATACTGACTTTGCCGGAAGGTGTAAAAGCGGATAAAAACGACACTCGCTATGAGCGGGTGTCGTTGTGCCAGTTTATGGTGTCGTATCCGCACAAGACATATTTTCGTGAACTGGAACATGAATATAAGTCGATTCCGCTGTCTAACCACATGAACGACCATAATCTTGGTGTCAATTTTATTAAGTTCGCGTCCGATGACTTGTCTGCAAAGCAGAGAATCGACTATTTTCTGTCAGATGCGCAGGTGGCTAAAAAGATGGTTGCCAAGTGGTTCTCATACAATAAAGAAACAGGGACATTCGACATGAGCCTGATCCAGCGGAGGGGATGTTACAATGCGACCATGAATGACGCCCGTGTCGCGAGGAAGATGCTTCGCGGAGAGGCCTATCTGGCTGACGGAGGAGAGCGATTGCTCAATTATTCGTTCGTGGCTGTACATGATTTTGTTCCGATGGATAAGGAACTTACGAAAAAGATATCATTCAACAAGAAATCCAATATATCCGGTGATGATGTAATCAACCTTAACGACAGCATTACATTAAGCGAATACAACCGACAGTATCATTCAGGTGACACACGCCGTAACAGCTACGAACTAATGTGTGAGACATATCTGTATAAACTTGTCTGGAATGAAGAAACTGCCGGTAAGTTCTATGATACCATGTATATAGAGAACCAGGACTCCGACAAGTCAGCCTTGTTCAAGGACGACACCTCGACATTCCGACTTGAATATGTGGGAAGTTCGTCACAACAATATAAACAGAGACGGGATCGTAGAATCAAGAGCAACGAAGATTTGGTAAAGACAGCAATGGCTCGAATCATGGACATGAATATCGCAAGTCTTCAGGACATCTGTCCGGATTTCAGAATCAAGGCAGACTTGCGGATGGATGGAGATATCATATTCGCGGAAATCGGAATGAAAGAGAATGTACGTGATAATGATATATTCGAGGTCCTCGAAAGGGAAGAAGATGAAGAAGGGAATGTCAAATATAATGTGATTGGAAATATAAGGCCGGTCAAGGGTCATATATGGGATAATCGATTCAATGCTTATGACTCCGACGGTAGAGATGACAATGGTTTGTATTATACAATATTTGACAAAATATCCGGCGAAGATTTTTATGAAGGTCTTATAATCAGAAAGAAAAGCCTCAAGCGATAAAGGTGACAGCTAATATTGAACAAACCACTGGGGATGTGCCGTAAGTAACCGGAATAACGACAACATCGGCGCATGTATATTTGCATAATTCGCTTGAAAGTTATAATTTTGTAGTCTTAACCAACAAACTTTAGATTTGGACCCAGATCCTTTGCCGGCCGATATGGCCGGAGTGTTATGCGGCATTATCGGCAGACTGCCGGGAATGCTGTGCGATTCAGCTATTACATTTCATGCTCCCGAACACAGTACTTGGGTAGCCTGGAGTTTCCTCATATTAATAGTGGTGACATGCCTCTTGCTTTCGGCATTCGTGTCAGGAAGCGAGATAGCATTTTTTGGCCTTAATCCGCAGGAGGTGGACGAAGTCGAGGAGTCGGACGACCCCGCGCTGGTCCGTGCATCAAAACTCATCAACAATTCCGAACGGCTGCTGGCCACAATCCTGATATCCAACAACCTGGTGAACATCACCATGGTAGTCATCCTGTCGTTCGCCATCTCGCAGGTGGTCACGTTCAACAGCGTGGTGGCCGAGTTTCTGATACAGACGGTGTTCATGACCTTCCTGCTGCTTCTGTTCGGCGAGATATTCCCGAAGCTCGTGGCACGCGGACGCACCATGTGGTGGGTCAGGATGTCGTCAGGCGGCGTCATGATTCTGTATAAGCTGTTCGCGCCGCTCTCCAAACTGATGGTACGTTCCACCGTGATAGTCAACAAGGTCGTGACCAAAAAGCAGCAGAACGTCACCACCGACGAGCTGGAAAAGGCGCTGGAGATATCGGACGTCAAGGAAGGGGACGAGAAGGAGATGCTGGAAGGCATCCTGTCGTTCGGCGAGAAGGATGCGCGCGAAATCATGATAAGCCGCGTGGACGTCACAGCCATCGAGGTGCACGACGACTGGGACGAGGTTATCAGGGTGATACTCGATTCCGGCTATTCGCGCATCCCGGTGTACGACACCACGCAGGACACCATAATGGGCATCCTGTACAGCAAGGACCTGCTGCCCTATCTGGACGCCACGGACCGGCCGCGCTGGCAGTCGCTGGTGCGCGATGCGTACTTCGTGCCCGAGTCGCGAATGATAGACGACCTGCTTGAGGATTTCCGCAAACGCAAGATACATATAGCCATCGTAATCGACGAATATGGCTGCACGCAGGGTATCGTGACCCTGGAAGATGTGATAGAGCAGATTGTGGGCGACATCGACGACGAATACGACGACAAGCAGGCGAAGATGTACCGCCAGATAGGACCGGACGCCTATATATTCGACGCCAAGATTCCATTGGAGGATTTCTGCGAGGCGCTGGACATAAAGGAGGAGTCGCTCGGCGACATAGGCGATGCCGAGACTCTGGCCGGCCTGCTACTGGAAATAAAGGGGGATTTCCCCGCCACCAACGAGATAATACGCCGCGACAACCTGCGTTTCAACGTCCTTAAGATGGAACGTCACCGCATCGTGGAGGTAAAGGTGGTGAAGGAGACGCCCGAATCCCGATTAATCGGGATTAATCGGGATTCATCGGGATAAATCGAGAAAAATCGAGAAAAAAATCAGTACAAAAACAATGGAAGACTTCGTGTATTGGCGGCACCCGACATTGCCGTGCATCAAAGTGGAGGAAATCACCGAGGGTGAGGATTACAAAGGGCCGGCATGGATGGACATGGCGCGCCAGATATATGGCGAGAACGGCAAGGAGAACTATCGCGAGATACGCCACTTTGACAACGGGGCGCCGTACGTGGCCGGCAGCATGGCGCGCATATCGCTAACGCATTGCCCCGGACTTCTGGCCATAGCCACATTGCCCGACACTCCCGAAGTGACATTGTCTGAGTATTCCGACCGCGCGGCTCTCGGCATCGACGCCGAACGCTGCGACCGCGAACAGGTGCTGAAGGTGCGCGAACGTTTTCTGTCGCCTGCGGAACTGGAGACCATTCCCGCCGACTCCGTGCCCGACAATATCCTGGCCTGGACCGTCAAGGAAGCGGCCTACAAGGCTGCCCTCACCGCCGGCGTCGACCTGCGCGACAACATCGCCATCGTGAAGATGCCCGCCGTCGGACCGGCCACACCGGTATATGATAAGGCTGAATTCCCTGACTTTGACCAGAACAGTTACGGTCGCGTCAAGGTCACTGATGCCGACGGCAACGAACGCGAGTTCATTGTCTATTCCTACCGCAGCGATGACTATATCATCTCGCTGGCCTACTCTCCCCGCTCGGCACGGTTCAACAAGACGGCCCGCTAAGCTGAAGGCTGCCGCTGCCTGCACGAAGCGACATTACATCATGCTGCGCAGCTGAAGCAATACTACGGCGATTCCTATGCAATAGATGGCGATCAATCCACGGTTACGGTCGGCCCAGTCTACAAGTGTCTCTTTGTTTATAGGTTTCATAGCGGTTGAGTTTTATGTTGACGTATCGTTTTTGGGTTACAGGGGCAAAATTAGGAGGACACACTGCCCAACTCGGGCATTCAATTGTTAACAAATCTTAAAACAGCGAATTTATCAAGTTTTAGGGTGAAATTTTTGGAAATCTGAGTTGTTTTGATTAAATTCGCGATATTAAACAAGAGCTAACTTAACGGCCTTGCGACAGTTATATCCGAATGGCCGCAAGGCAAAACAATGAGAATGAGACGGAGAGCCGTCTGGATATTATTAAGAAGACTACCAGTAACACCAAGCACTATGGACATTGGACAAGAAATCAGAAAGCGTCGGCAGGAATTGCGGCTAACGCAGCAGTCGCTTGCCGATATCTCCGGGGTCAGTGTTAGGATGATCAAGTCGATTGAAGGCAATTATGCCAACCCGTCGATACACACAGTTGAGAAACTGTTGAAATCATTGAACCTCAGCTTGGAGATTATGGAAACAAGGCAGGTACTGGATGCCTGATTGTGAAAGCGAGGGTCTGTCGACGACAGGCCCTCGATTTTTTTGCATCTTTCACGGTCAGTGCACGGTCAGTGCGTGTGAACGCAACACGCATATACTTTGTGTATTCGAATATTTTTCGTAATTTTGCTTTTTGAATTGGCGGCTCCATGATGGCGCCCCCGGACCGCGTCGGCAATCGGACGCGTTTTTAACAGACAAGCTAACAAATTAACATAGCATAATGGCAAAGCAAGAGGACGTTTTCAAGTCCATAATAGCACACGCTAAGGAATATGGATTCGTATTCCAGTCATCGGAGATATACGACGGTCTGTCGGCTGTGTACGACTACGGCCAGAACGGTGTGGAACTCAAGAACAACATCAAACGCTACTGGTGGGAGGCAATGACCATGCTTCACGACAACATCGTGGGCATCGACTCGGCCATCTTCATGCACCCCACCATCTGGAAGGCTTCGGGCCACGTGGACGCGTTCAACGATCCTCTTATCGACAACCGCGACAGCAAGAAGCGCTACCGCGCCGACGTGCTCATCGAGGACGAGATAGCCAAATTCGACGAGAAGATAAACAAGGAGGTGGCCAAGGCCGCCAAGCGCTTCGGCGAGTCGTTCGACGAAGCGATGTTCCGCCAGACCAACCCGCGCGTGCTGGAGCATCAGGCCAAGCGCGACGAGCTGCACCAGCGTTACTCGGACGCCATGAACGCCAACAACCTCAACGAGCTGAAGCAGATAATCCTGGACTACGAGATAGTAGACCCCATCAGCGGCACGCGCAACTGGACCGACGTGCGCCAGTTCAACCTGATGTTCAAGACCGAGATGGGTTCCACGGCCGACGGCGCCATGGACGTGTACCTGCGTCCCGAGACGGCTCAGGGTATATTCGTGAACTATCTGAACGTGCAGAAGACGGGCCGTATGCGCATCCCGTTCGGTATCGCACAGATAGGCAAGGCGTTCCGCAACGAGATCGTGGCGCGTCAGTTCATATTCCGCATGCGCGAGTTCGAGCAGATGGAGATGCAGTTCTTCGTACGTCCCGGCTCGGAGATGCAGTGGTTCGACTATTGGCGCAAGGTGCGCCTGCAGTGGCACAAGAACCTGGGGCTGGGCGACGAGAAATACCGCTACCACGATCACGAGAAATTAGCACACTACGCCAACGCCGCCACCGACATCGAGTTCATGATGCCTTTCGGATTCAAGGAGGTGGAGGGCATACACTCGCGCACCGACTTCGACCTGTCGCAGCATGAGAAGTTCAGCGGCAAGAAGATACAGTATTTCGATCCGGAGCTGAACGAGAGCTACGTGCCTTACGTCATCGAGACCTCGATCGGCGTGGATCGTATGTTCCTGAGCGTGATGTGTTCCTGCTACGAGAACCAGCCCTTGGAGGGTGGCGACTCGCGCGTGGTGATGCATTTCCCGGCTCCCATCGCGCCGGTGAAGTGCGCCGTGATGCCGCTGGTCAAGAAGGACGGCCTGCCCGAGAAGGCCCGCGAGATCCAGCACAAGCTCCGCTTCGACTTCACCTGCCAGTACGACGAGAAGGATTCCATCGGCAAGCGCTACCGCCGTCAGGATGCCATCGGCACGCCGTTCTGCGTCACCGTCGACCATCAGACCCTGGAGGACAACACAGTCACCCTGCGTTACCGCGACTCAATGGAGCAGAAGCGCGTCAACGTAGACGACCTGGAGAAGATCTTAGCGGACGAAGTAAGCCTCAACAGCCTGCTGCGCCGCCTGGCCGACAAATAATGCCGCAAATACGACATTTTACCTAAATTGAAAAATATGAAGAAAATCATAATGATTTGCGTGGCTCTGTTCGCCCTGTGCGGACTGTCGAGCTGCAACTACAACTCGCTGGTGGAGAAACAGCAGGGTGTGGATCAGGCCTGGGCCGAGGTGGAGAACCAGTACCAGCGCCGTTCGGACCTTATCCCCAACCTGGTGAACACCGTCAAAGGATATTCCACCCATGAGGAAGCCACACTGACCAAGGTGACCGAAGCGCGCGCCAAAGCCACTTCCATCACCATCAACCCCGAGGACCTGAACGAGGAGACATTGGCCAAGTACCAGGCCGCCCAGAACGAGCTGTCGGGCGCGCTGAAGTCGCTGTTAGCCGTCACCGAGGCATATCCCGACCTGAAGGCCAACCAGAACTTCCTCAACCTGCAGGCCCAGCTGGAGGGTACTGAGAACCGCGTGACCGTGGCGCGCAAGCGTTACACCGAGTCGGTGCAGGAATACAACACCAGCATCAAGAAATTCCCCACCGTGATCTATGCCGGATGGTTCGGTTTCAAGGAGAAGCCGCAGTTCAAGGCCGAGGCCGGTGCGGAGAAGGCTCCCGAAGTAAAGTTCTAAGATGAAGAAGTTATTTTTCGCAATACTTGGCCTCGTGGCCGCCGGCTGCATTCTCTCATCCTGCCTGGGAAGCGACGTGGAGGACTATCAGGAATGGCGCGAGCAGAACGACCGGTGGCTCGACACAGTGGACTTGACGGGCTATAACAAGGTGACCGCCTCCTGGGCGCCATATCACGAGGTGTACATGAAGTGGTACAACGACCGCCGTCTCACTGCCGACAGCCTCAGTCCCCTTTCCACCTCTACCATCAGCGTGAAGTATGAGCTGGAGGACATCGAGGGCAACCTGATCAGCACGTCGTACAAGACGAACGGCGACTCGCTGTACACCGCCGTGGTGAACCAGAACATCATCGGTTTCCAGATGGCTGTGCTGAACATGAATGTCGGCGACTCGGTATCCGTAATCATGCCGTATACCGCCGGTTACGGAAAGAATGCGCAGGGCAGCATGCGTCCATACACCAACCTGGTGTACCGCATCAAGCTCGTAAGCATACCGGCTCTGGAGAAACCCTACAATTAACCCGGATCCATACGGGCATCCGAATTCGAGGGTGTGTCAAAATTGGTTCATGCCAATTATGATACACCCTCTATAAATAAGATTTAGGTTCTGAAAACAACGATATAACTATGAGAGCAAAGAGTGTTCTGGCCGTGGCACTGGCAGGGTTTATGACAGCCGGCGCATCGGCTTACGTGATTGGAGGATTCAAGGGTTCGGCGCCTGTTACGCTTCATCAACCGCAGAAGCCCGACTCGGTGCAGAAGGAGAATCCTTTCAGCGCCGACAAACTGCTGAAGTCGCGCCGTTTCGCCACCCAGTGGCCCGAGACGGCCGGTTGGACCACGATGGTCCCCGACACGGCCGGCAACCTGGTATTGGTCGACAGCAAGAACGCTCCGCAGCTCCGCACATTCGCCTCGCATCTGCGCTCCGAGCGATTTGCCAAGGGGAAGCTGAAGCTCGTTTCCTCACCCCGCGCCGATGTGATTCTGAACGGTGACGTCAAGATATCCAAGACCACCGCCGATAGCGTGCCGGGCGAGCAGTCGGCAGACATCGAACTGCTGCCGCAGCAGGACTATTCTCTGATTGTCAACGTCCTGACCATGCCCGACGACCCGGGCAAGCCGGAGTTCCGTCTGGAATTCGTGCCTGACAAGGATTTTGAGGCCGTCAAAGTATCTTCGGGCGTCGACATGGACCGCCGCGTCTCTCCCCTCTCCACCATGCAGGGCGAGCGCGTGTCGTCGATGACCCTCAGCCCCGACGGCAAGTATCTGCTGACCCGTTACCTCGAGGTAATCTCGGCCGAAGAATCGCGCAAGCGGGTCGTGATGACCGAGACCGCCACAGGGCGCACCATATCGGAGAACATCGACTTCTCGGCCGACTGGATGCCTAAGTCCAACAGCCTGTATTTCACCAAAGAGGGCGTCAAGGACTATGACCTGTACGTGATGGAGGTACCCTCCATGCACACCACCCGCATCGCCACGGCAATTCCCGATCAGGACGTCACCTTCAGCCCCGATGAGAAATATCTGTTCTATTACGACAAGGTAGACGGCGCCAAACAGGAGGGCGTGATGCGCCGCTACACAAGTCCCGACGACCGCATTCCGGGCGACCGCGACCGGTTCTACATCTGCCGCTATGACATAGAGAACGGCGTGGCCGTGCCACTGACATACGGCGGTGGCACCACTTCGATCTGCGACATCAGCCGCGACGGTTCGAAACTGCTGTATATGTCACAGCGTCAGACTCCCGACAAGTACCCGTTCTACCGCGTGTCGCTCGTGCAGATGGACATGAACACATTCGCCACCGACACCATCATCAACGATGCCGACGGATTCGTATCCAACGCCATCTATTCGCCCGACGCCACGCGCCTGTTCGTGGTGGGCGGTCCGGACGCTTTCGACCGAATCGGCGCTAACCATGACCCGGAACCCATCGCCAACAACTTCGACAACCAGGGATTCATCATGACCCTGAGCGACAGGTCGGTGAAGCCCGTGACAAGGGATTTCGACCCGTCGCTGGAAGGAACGCCGGTCTGGAACGCCGTGGACAACAGGATATACTTCATCGGCGAGCGCGGTTTCTTCCGCGACCTGTATCAGCTTAACCCCTCGGACGGCAAGATCGTAATGCTTGGTAAGGAGAACCTGCAGACCGTGCGCGGCTTCAGCATCGGCAACCGCGAGGACCGCTATGCGGCATACTGGGGCGGCAGCTTCACCGACGACGGCGTGGCGTGCCTGCTCAACCTGAAGAACGGGTCGTCCACCCTTGTGGACGACCCGTTGAAGGAATGGCTCGGCGACACGCAGTTCGGCAAGATGGAGCCGTGGAAGTTCACGGCGTCGGACGGCACAGTGGTGGACGGCTATATGTGTCTGCCTCCCGATTTCGACGCAAATAAGAAATATCCGCTGATAGTATATTACTACGGCGGCACGTCGCCCAGCAACGCATCGTTCTATCACCTCTACTCGCCGCAGGTGTTCGCCAGCCGCGACTATGTGGTGTATGTGCTGAATCCCAGCGGCACAACCGGTTACGGCCAGGAATATTCCGCGCGCCACGTCAACGCATGGGGCAAGCGCACGGCCGACGAGATAATCCAGGGCGTCAAGGAATTCTGCAAGGCGCATCCCTTCGTGAACAAAGACCGCATCGGGTGTCTCGGCGCAAGCTACGGCGGTTTCATGACTCAGTATCTGCTCACCAAGACCGACATATTCCACGCGGCCATCAGCCACGCCGGCATCTCGAACGTCACGAGCTACTGGGGCGAGGGATTCTGGGGCTACAGCTACAACTCGGTGGCAGCGGCCAAGAGCTATCCCTGGACAGACCCGGAGCTGTTCACAAAGCAGGGTTCGCTGTTCAACGCCGACAAGATACACACCCCGCTCCTGCTGCTGCACGGCACGGTCGACACCAACGTTCCTATCGGCGAAAGCATCCAGCTGTTCAACGCCCTTAAGATATTGGGGCGCGACGTGGAGTTCATCACCGTGCAGGACGAGAACCATATTATCTCAAATTTCAACAACAAACTGTCGTGGCACAACACCATCATGGCCTGGTTCGCCAAGTGGCTCCAGGACGACCCGTCGTGGTGGAACGAGCTGTATAAATAACTGAGACAATGAAGACAAGACATATAATCGCATCGTTGGGCGTGGCGTCGCTGCTGATTCTGCCTGCCGCGTGCGGAGGCAATAAGGAAAACAAGGGTGGCGAGAATGCGGCCGACATCGAGGCGGCGGCAATGGAGGGACGCGAGGCGGCCCGCATATTCCTGAACCGTCCGTGGCGCGACACAATCGAACTGCAGCGTCAGCTGCTCGAGGCGCGCGCCAAGCAGAGCAAGTTTTCGGGCGCAGGCAAGCGGCAGAGCGCGGCGGCGTTCGATTCGGCTTTCGTATCGACCCTCAGGACCGTCAACCCCTCCGTGGCCCGCGAGCTTGAGGAGGCCGCAGAGGCCATGAAACAGGAGGCCGGGGGCAAATGACGATGACCGACTCCGATCTGAAGGAACTGCTCGACCGCGAGGCGGCACGCATCAACGCTCCCGAATTCATACCACAGGATCCGGTGCAGTTTCCGCGCCGTTTCTCCAAAATCCAGGACATAGAGATCGCCGGGCTGCTCGCGGCCAACATCGCGTGGGGCAACCGCAAGATGATATGTCGCGACGCCGACAGAATCCTGAACCTGATGGACAATGATCCATATAATTATGTGATGGATCAGGGTTATCTGGACCTGGATCCGGACATGAACCTGCACCGCACGTTCTTCGCGCGACATCTGCAGCAGTACCTTGCCGGTCTCAGGGCCATATACAAGGATTATCCGTCGCTCGACGCATTCGCACAGGCGCCGGAAATCAGGGATTCCGAAGCGCCGGCATGGGCGTTGGCCGAACGGATGCAGCAGCGCATCACCGAAGCCAACGGCGGCGTGCCGGTGCCGCGTTGCCTGCCTCACGACCTGCAGCACACGGCCCTGAAGCGACTGAACATGGCGCTGCGGTGGTTCGTGCGCGACGACGGAATCGTGGACATGGGCGTATGGAAATCCATACCCAAAAGCAAACTGTTCATACCCCTGGACGTGCATGTGGGCAACGTGGCCCGCGACTTGGGATTGCTCGTCCGCAAGGCCAACGACCGCAAGTCGGTGAAAGCCCTGACAGCAAAATTAAGGGAATGGCGCCCCGACGATCCCGCACTCTACGACTTCGCGCTTTTCGGCATCGGAGTCACGGCTAAAAACACAACAGTATGAGTCTTGGGCAGCCCGAGGCTCTCACAAACACATTGAAATGAAGCACACATTCATAACAATTCTTACCCTTCTTGCATTCGTCACAAGTTCACTGGCCCTGGACAATCCCAAGCGCGAGTTTCGCGGCGCGTGGCTGCATGTCATAGGCCAGACGCAGTGGCAGAACAAGACCACCGCGCAGGCCAAGGAATATATCGTGGATCAGATCGACAAGCTGCAGCGCGCCGGTTGCAATGCCGTGATTTTTCAGGTGAGGCCCACTGCCGATGCTGTATATAAGTCCGACCTGGAACCGTGGAGCGCGTGGCTGACAGGCAAGCGTGGCAAAGCGCCAAATCCGTTATGGGACCCGATGGAGTTCGCCATTCAGGAGGCGCACAAGCGCGGCATGGAGTTTCACGCCTGGCTCAACCCGTACCGCGTGACCTCGACGGCAAAGGAGATTCTGCCCAAAAGCCATATCAGCAACATGGAGCCGCAACGTTTTTTCCGTTACAACGGTCAGATTCTGTTCGACCCCGCCTATCAGGAGAACCGGGACTTTATCTGCGAAGTAGTGAAGGACATAACGCATCGTTATGATGTCGACGCCATACATATCGACGACTATTTCTATCCCTACCCCGCTCCGGGCAAGGCCATCCCTGACGATGCGAGCTATCTGCGCAAGGGCAACGGCATGAACCGCAACGACTGGCGCCGCCATAATGTGGACTTGCTGATAGAACAGCTGTACAACACCATCAAGAAGGAAAAGCCCTGGGTGCGTTTCGGCATCAGCCCTTTCGGCATCTGGCGCAACAAGCGCACGGATCCGCGAGGCTCGGAGAGCACAGGGCTGCAGAACTATGACGACCTGTATGCCGACGTGCTGCTGTGGGACCAGAAGGGATGGGTTGACTATGTCGTGCCGCAGCTCTACTGGAGTCTTGACCAGACTGCCGCTCCGAGCCGCAAACTCGTGAAATGGTGGAACGACAACATCCACAACACCGACCTGTACATCGGTCAGGACGTGAAGCGCACCATGGACTCCGCCGACCCCAAGAACCACGACCGCAACGAGCTGGACACTAAGGTGACGCTGTCGCGCAACCTCAAGAACATAGGCGGCAACGTGTGGTGGCACGGCTACTGGGTGACAGGCAACTACAAGGGCGCGGCCGATTCGCTGGCCAAGAAGTATCAGTCAACTATCGCCTTGCCGCCGGTGTACAAAGGCCCCGGCAAAGGGCCGAAAGCCGTGAAGAAGATTGAGCTTGAGAAATCGGACGAAGGCTCGTTCCTGTCGTGGGACGCGCCGGCCAACGGTCGCGAGGAGAAAGCTGACGACGCCATCCGTTTTGTGGTGTACGAGTTCCTGCCCGGCGAGAAGTTAGACATCAACAACAGCCAGGCCATCGTAGCGCTGACCCCTTTCCACCGTGTCCGCATCGCCAACCCCGAGCCCGGCCTCAGCTACGCCGTCACCACCCTCGACCGCCTCAACCGCGAATCCAACCCCATCTTCCTCTACGTCAAGTAAGCAAGTCTTCGATCTATCGGAATTTATTAACATATTTTAAACATATTATCGGAGTTTAAAGCCTCAAAAATTCCGATTTATCGGAGTTTAGCCTGAGTTCAGCCATAAAAAAATTTGTAATTTAGCGGAGTTTGTGTTATTTTTGCACAGCAACTCAGCACATTATGAACAAACAGAGTTTATTACAGATATTGCTTGATCAACGTGAGGAAATTAACACTTTGATTGGTGACGATTATGTGGAGCGTTCCGAGGCAAAGCAATTTGAATTCGGCAGCAAATTGGCACAGGTAGTAATCGGAGTCAGGCGTAGTGGTAAATCCACCATGTGCCACATGGCGTTAAAAAAACAGCAGTTGAACTACGGCTATGCCAATTTTGACGACGACCGTTTGGCGGAACTTTCCGTTAAGGACCTGAACGATGTACTGGAAACACTTTACGTCATATATGGTACGGACGTGAAATATCTTTTCTTCGATGAAATTCAGAATGTAGACGGCTGGCATCTGTTTGTCAACAGGCTCCTGCGCATGGGGGTGCATGTATTTGTAACGGGCTCAAATGCCCGGTTGTTAAGTTCTGAACTCTCCACACATCTCACCGGACGCTATAATGAAATCCGGCTTTATCCTTTCTCTTTCAAGGAATTTTGTAAAGCTCGCAAAGTGCCGCTTGATCTGCCCACTACCAAGAATGTTGCTACACGGCAGAGTGCCTTGTATGAATATCTGATAGAAGGAGGATTCCCTGAACTTGATGGCATCACAAATCGTCAGGCATACGTGGAAGGAATAATAAATGCCATCATTACGAAAGATATCAAGAAACGTTTCAGGATTCCCAATGTCGATGCCTTGAAGATGCTTGCCAACCATCTGATTAATAATGCCGGTCAAATAATCAATATCAAGGACTTGTCCGAAAATCTCGGAATAGCTTCCGATAAGACGATACGTAAGTATGTGGATTATCTATGCCAGGCCTTTCTCATTCAGCCGGTACGTAAGTTCTCATACAAAAGCAGGCAACGACTCACGAATGAAAAGGCATATATCATAGATACAGGTGTCATGACCTATCGTCATAATGCTTTGGCAACGGAGAATTTGGGCTGGCGTCTTGAGAATGTCGTGATGATGGAATTGCTGCGACGCACGAATCCCGACTATCAAGACATCTATTACTATAGACCGGATTCCGCATCGCGCGAGGTCGATTTCGTTGTCACGTCTCATGGCATTGTCACGGAATTGATACAAGTGTCGCTTGACATAGGCAATCCCAAGACATTGAAACGCGAACTGACCGCATTAGCGGAAGCATCGGACAAACTTCGCTGCGACAACCTCACACTTATAGCGATGTCACAGACCCGCGACGAACAACTAACCGACAAGACTATCCACATCGTTTCAGCGCAGGAATGGCTCATTGCCTAACTGTCAGTCTCTACCAAGATTGACGGCGCCTCGGCGACTGGAATGACGACGTCCACGTCGTCAACCTATGGGTGTGAATATATGGGCGGTGAACCTGTGGGCGGTGGGGACACCGCCCTTCCAGTCTCAGCCGAAGTCGTCTTTTTCAAAAGCAAAGATTTTGCTGTTCATTCCCTTAAAAAAGTGTTGTCACCCCTATTTATTCCTTTGAAAAAGTGTCGCGATTCACAATTATTCACTTGAAAAAGTGCAACATATATTGATTATTCCCTTTAAAAAGTGTATCTTTGCCATTAATTTGAATTATACGGTATAGATATGTTAAAAAGAAAGATAGAATCCGAGCTGGTTGAGTGGAAGAATTGCAAAAACAAAAAACCGTTGGTGATTAAGGGAATACGCCAATGCGGAAAGACTTATATCGTACAAAATTTCGCCCATAAAAATTATGAGAGCATAGTGTACATGAACTTCATCCTGGAACCCGACAAGAAAACCGCTTTCGCCGGAAACTTGGATGTAGATACTATTATCCTAAATCTTTCAGCCATGATTCCCAATTCTCGCTTCATAAATGGGAAAACATGCATAATTCTTGACGAAATCCAAGATTGTCCCGAAGCAAGAACTGCCCTGAAATCATTTCATCTCGACGGCCGGTTTGACGTAATAGCCACGGGGTCGCTGTTGGGAGTGGAGGGTTATGGCGATAAAAACAAGAAACTGAAAAATAAGGACAAAGAATCATCTGTTCCGGTCGGGTTTGAGACCGTTATCAATATGTATCCTCTGGATTTTGAAGAATTCCTGTGGGCCAACGGAATAAATGACAGAGTCATAGACACCATAAAGTCTTGTTTCAAGCATGAAAAGCCGGTACCCGAAGGAGTTCATCAAGCCATGATGAATCTACTCTACCGATATGTGATTACCGGCGGCCTGCCCGAAGTGGTGAACTGTTATCTGGAAACCAAGAACATCGAACTCATCTATAAATTGCAACGTACTCTTTTAGCCGGATATGAGGAGGATATGGTGAAATACGCCGACGATTCTGACAAGCCCAATATTCGCGAGTGTTTTGATTCCATTCCTCGGCAATTGGCAAAAGAGAATAAAAAGTTTCAGTATTCTATCGTAAAAAAGGGAGGGCGTGCCTCACAATTCATAGGCAGTCTGCAATGGCTGGAAGATGCCGGAATAATCCGCAGATGTTATAACACAACACTCCCTCAGTTGCCATTGGAAGGGAATGCCATCACCGATTGTTTCAAGGTTTACACTACCGATATTGGAATCTTGATTTCAATGCTGGATTATGGAACCCAGCAGGATATCTTAAGAGGCAACCTGATGGGATACAAAGGAGCCATATACGAGAATCTGATGGCTGATTTTCTATGCAAATCCGGTCAGAAGCTGTATTATTTCAGAAAAGACAGCGGTCTTGAAATTGATTTTCTTATCCGCTATGACGGAGAATGTGTGTTTGTCGAAGTAAAGGCCAATACCGGTAAAGCCAAAAGCATGAATACTGTGCTTAAAAACAAGGACACTTACCATGTCAACCACGCATTCAAATTGGGCAACTACAACATTGGGCGCAAGGGAGCGGTTTTGACAATACCCTTGTATATGGGGTTCCTGCTCAAAGACAGAATAGCCTCCCCCATTATCCCGGACGTAGTCATAGATATGAAATAAAGCAACCGTCGGGGTGTGTCGATTGTTATTCTAAGAAAAAGGAGGATAACTATGAAACACACGATACTAAAGGTGCTGACACCCAAAGGGCAGATACTCAGGGAGCTGATGATGGCCGGAGCATTGATGTTCGGAGTTGCGGGACTGATGGCCCAGAATTCGTTGCCGGCGCCGGGCAGCGGCGGCGGTTTCCAGCCAGGCGGAAGCGGCTGGGGTGGCGGCGCAGGTTGGGGTGGCGGCTGGGGTGGCCCGGCTTTCGCTCCGGGTCCACCACCTTCGGCATGGGGCAGTCCGTGGTACGACGGGCCGTATTACTCGCCTACCGTCGTGGTGGCGCCGCAGGTCACTAACAATTTCCAGAATCAGGGCACCGAGAAAGTCATAGCCTGCGGTTATGACGCTCAAGGGGTGTGGCGCGTAGTGCCGCTGTTGGTCAGCTATCAGTACAACGGCTCGCAATATACCGTCAACGTGCTTAACGCCTGGAATCCCTGGACCGATTCGTGGGACAAGGGCGTGGACGAACCGGCTTACAGCACCGATTACTGGCTGCGTAATGTGGAATACAGTTTCTACACCGTATTGCCGACCGGCACTTTTTATTTCAACCTGTAAACATAAAAGTTTGTAATTCGCGGTTTTTTTATTAACTTTGCGCGTTGAATGCGCCAATCAGGCGCGCATAAGTCTGAAAATTAAACCGCAATGGCACAAAATAACGACAAACAGGAAGATAAAACAGCGATTGAGAACGTAAACGAGACGCTGACCAACGCAGGCCAGAAACTGGCCGACAACAAGACGGTGATAGGATGGATTGTCGGAGGCGTTTTCGTAATCGCAGCTCTGATAATCGGCTATATGTATTTCTTCCGCACCCCGCAGGTAAACAAGGCTTACGAGGCTTACAACCAGGTTGAGATCAGCGCGGCCGGCAACGACTCGATAGCTGCGGCTCAATATAAGAAGGTAGCCGACGAGAACAAGAGCAACACAGCCGGCAAGTTAGCCGCCCTTTCAGCAGGCGAAGCCCTCTACAACCAGGGCAAGTACAAGGAGGCAGCCGAGTATCTGGAGCGCTTCAGCAGCAGCGAACCCGTGCTGGAGGCCAACGCAATCGTGCTGACCGGCGACTGCTATGTCAACCTCAAGCAGTATGACAAAGCAATCTCCTGCTACGACAAGGCCATCGGCAAGGCTGACAACAACTCCCAGATCGTTCCCCGCGTCCTGCTGAAGGAAGCCAACGTGTACGACGCTCAGAAGAACTACCAGAAGGCTCTGGAATGCTATCAGAAGATAGCCAAGGACTTCCCGCAGTTCCAGCTCGGCAACGGCATGACAATCGACGCATACATCGAGCGCGAGAACGCACGCCTCGGAAAGTAAACATTCTTTTCATAAGCAATATAGATGAAGTCATCTTGCATAAGATGACTTCATTATTGTAAATAGGCATACCTCATTATTATTGTAAATAGACATAAGGTAAAGACTGTATTGAAATGACGGTCACTACATTATCCAACGGACTTCGCTGCGTGGCGCGGCACAGCACAGGCGCCGTGAGCTACATCGGGCTGGCGGTGAACGCCGGCAGCCGCGACGATTATCCGGATGCGCCGGGACTTGCGCACTTCCTGGAGCATACCATATTCAAAGGTACGCGCCACCGCCGCGCTTGGCACATATCCAACCGCATGGAAAGCATCGGCGGCGAACTCAACGCCTACACCACCAAGGAGCTGACCATGCTCTATACCATCGCGCCGGCCGGTTATGCCGACCGCGCCCTTGAGCTGTTGGCCGACCTGGTTAAGAACGCCTCGTTTCCCACCGCCGACGTGGAGCGCGAGCGCGATATAATAATAGAGGAAATACACTCCTACTACGACTCACCGTCGGAGGCGGTGTTCGACGAATTCGACGAGAATATCTACGCCGGCTCCCCCATGGCCCACAACATATTAGGCTCCGAAGAATCCGTGCGCCGGCTTGACGGCACGGTGGCCCGCGATTTCCTGGACCGATACTATGTGCCGGCAAACATAGTGCTGTACTGCGTGGACCAGAATCCCGAAAAGGCCCTGAAACTCGCCGAACGCTATTTCGGAGACATGGACCATCCGGCACCCGTGCACAACCGCATCTCACCGCCCGTACTGCCCGTTTTCGAGAAAGTCAGCGAACGCGACAATTCGCAGGCCAATACCATTTGCGGGTGCCGTATCCCCGGGCGTCACGACCCGATGCGTTACGCCATGATGCTGTTCAACAACGTATTGGGAGGTCCTGCGCTCAATTCCAGGCTCTGTCAGGAGATTCGTGAAAAGCGAGGACTGGTGTATTCCATCGAATCGAATGTGGTGATGCTGTCCGACTGCGGCACGTTTACCGTCTATTTCGGTTCTGACAGATCCACTGTCAAACGATGCGGGCGCATCATCCGCGACCAGATACGCCGCATGGCCGACAAACCGTTGTCGCCACGCGCCTTCGCACAGGTGCGCGACCAGTATTGCGGCCAGCTGGACGTGCTGAGCGACAACCGCGAGAACTGCGCCATGGAGCTGGGCCGTTCGCTGTTGCTGTACGACGAGGTGCGCGACCTGCGTTATATCAGCGACCGCATCCGCGAAGTCACCTCCGAGCAGGTGCGCAGGTGCGCCGAACTGATCACCGAAGCTGATTTGTCCAGACTCACACTGTTATAAATACCGACTCACACTGATATGAAGATTGCCGATATTGATTTAGGAGAACGCCCGGTGCTGTTGGCGCCGATGGAGGATGTGACCGACCCGTCGTTCCGTCTGATATGCCGCGAGCAGGGTGCCGGACTGGTATATACCGAGTTCGTCTCGGCCGAGGCGCTGGTGCGCGACATCAAGTCCACCACGCGCAAACTTGCCGTGAACGACCTTGAGCGCCCCGTGGCCATACAGATATATGGCCGCGACGCCGACGCCATGGTGCAGGCGGCGCAGATTGTCGAGCAGGCCGGACCCGACATCATCGACCTCAATTTCGGCTGCCCTGTCAAGAAGGTGGCCGCCAAGGGAGCGGGCGCCGGTATGCTGCGCGACATTCCCAAGATGCTTGACATCACGCGCCGCGTGGTAAAGGCCGTTTCGCTTCCCGTCACCGCCAAGACGCGCCTGGGCTGGGACTGCGAGAACAAGATAATATGCGACCTCGGCCCGCGCCTGCAGGAATGCGGCATCAAGGCGTTGGCGGTGCATGGCCGCACACGCAGCCAGATGTACACCGGACAGGCCGACTGGACGCTGATAGGCCAGCTGAAAGCCAACCCCGAGATGGAGATACCCATTATCGGCAACGGCGACATCTGCACGCCCGAGCAGGCCCGGGACGCCTTCGACACCTACGGCGTGGACGCCATCATGATAGGACGCGCGTCGTTCGGCGCCCCCTGGATATTCCACGACGTACGTCAGATGCTCGACACCGGCGCATACACGCCACTCAGTGTGCCCGAAAAACTGGACCTGCTGAAGCGCCAGATCCGCGAGAGCATCGACCGCATCGACGAATACCGGGGCATCCTGCACATCCGTCGCCATCTGGCCGCCTCGCCGCTGTTCAAGGGACTGCCCGACTTCCGCCAGACCCGCATCCGGATGCTCCGCATCGAGCACGAGCAGGAGCTCCTCGACCTCCTCGACGAAATCAAATCCAAATGGCTTGACGCCTGATACGTTGTAAATTTATTTACAGCAGGCACTGTTAGTATTCGTGCGTTTTGATAAACAGAAGTCCGCAACCTGACCTGTGAGGTCGGGTTGCGGACTTTTTATACGTGATGTCCCGCGCTGTATTGCGCAGGGCAGCGATGCCGGTTTATTTCAAGACTACTTTCGAGACTTTGGATCCCTGGCGGCGTATGAAGATGCCGTCGGCGGGTTCGGATACGCGCACACCGTTGAGGTTGTAGTATTCCACCGGCGCGTCAACGTCTGAGCTGATGCCATTTATACCGGTCGGCGTGTTACTGAACACGACTTTTGCATAAGTGAAAGCCACCGGTCCGGATTCTGCGTTGTTTTCCAGGTAGAATACATTGGTGTCCTGACTCGGCGTCCATACGTACCCGCTTGAGAAAGAGAGTCCGTCGGGCCATTCTTTGGCAGTTGCGCCTTCGTATCCCGTTACAGTGGCACGTTGGGTATAACCGGAACCGGATAGGGACATATCGCTGTACAGACCAACAGACTCGATTTTGCTACCCTCGGGAACCGTGATGGTAAGGGTGGTTTGCGGATAAAGGCGCACGCGGTAACCTGTGGATAACTTATAAATGTTGGGACGATTAAACCGGTCGACGCCTTCCTTCTCACCGGCCACAAGGGTCACGCCGTTTGAAGTGAACGTCTCATCTACGATGATATAGGCAGTCTCTCCATCTTCCCAAGTGAGTCCTTCTGCGATTTCACTGACGTTGAAGACGGCATCGGATGTCGTAGCCTCTTGTGCCGGTGCTGCTGCCGCAGCTCCTGCCATGAGTGTGGCGATAAGTAAAGATCTTTTCATTTTTCAGTGTTTTGTTTAGTTTGTAATTATAGTGTTGATTGATGGAAACCGAAGGGCGGGCAGTCTGTTTCCGGCCCACCCTTCGGCCGTGATTGTCCTGGTCCGCGCTGTTATTGGACAGCTACTTTGACAGCGTTGCCGCCTACGGCCACTATATAGATCGCAGGTGAGACGGAGATTGCGGCGTCGCCGGTGCCACGGTAAACCACCAGGCCGTCGACCGTGCTGACAGCCACTGCTTTATCACCGGCACCCTGCACCTGTATGACGCGTCCGCGAACCGACACCTTCGCGGCGTCGGCGTGGTTGCCGGTTATGCCGGAACTCGGGAGCCGCACCGGATCGGAAAGTTCCGATTCGCCGTTTTCGAACAGTGCCGAAACATAATACGTCAGGTCAAGGCCGTTGTGAGGCGTAGTGAAGCTATTTGTGTAGACGGGTTCCGGGTTGATTTTCTCGTTGTTACAATAGATGTTGTATCCGAGCAGTTCGCCCGATTCCACCGGCACGCGCGTGCAGGTGATGTCGTCGATCATCAGCATGAAGGAGTCTTCGGCCATAGAGCGTATGGCGAAATAGCGTGTGCCTTCGGGCATAGTGGCGGTGAACTCCTGCCAGTCGTAGGATCTGAGATCCACTGTTCCGAATTCCTTGTCCATGACGAAGTCCTGGATGTCCTTGCCCTTCGTGCTGTACCAGAGCTGGATTTTCTCGGGAGTGGAGGGGTCATACGATTTTGCCCAGAAGGAGATTTTCTGTTCGCAGCCGGCGAGTTCGGGAGAGATGAGCCAGTCGTTGACCTCACCGAAGTCGTGGCGGTAAAGCGAGGCGAGATACTTGGTGCCGCTGTGTGCCTTGAAAGAGTCGGAATAAGAGCCTGCGGAGGTGTCGAACACAAAGAACGAGGCCGTGGTGCGGCCGATTTCGATTCCGGGGATGCTGTAGTTTCCGAAACCGCCGACGGGCATTCCATCCACATCCACGAATGTCCAGCCGTTGAAATAGTGGCCGAACGGTTCGCCGGATTCGAAGTCTTCGGTTATCTCGGAGGTTTCCACCTTATCGGGATCGTAATCATCCCAGTTGAGGCAGTCGTTGTCCCCTTTTCGTTCGCCGGTCAATCCGGAAACGGTGGGAAGAAGTGAAGTGCGGCGGTGTACCGTCACGGAACCGGTGCGGTTGTTATCCTTCTTCTCGTCGTTGTCGAACACTGCCTCGGCTGAGAATACGGTTTCATCGGCCTGCGCGGGGGTGATAGTCTGGCTGAATCTGACTGTCCTGGCGGTATAGGCCGCCAGGTCGCCCACTTCGGTTTCTGCGGCTTTCTCGCCGTCGCGGTACAGAATCACGTTGAACTTGCCGGTATTCTTGGCCGCGTCGTTGAGCACCGAGACTTCCACATTGAACGGCTGGCCGTTGTCCGCCAGTTCAGGGGCCGAAATGCCTTGCGCCTTCACGTCGTAGCTGGCGTCATTGATGAATTTTATGTCGTCGAAGTATGAGTACATGACGGTGCTCGACAGACAATAACCTTCCAGGCGCACCTGGATGTTCTTGCCGCTGTATTCGGCCAGGGAAACTTTCAGGTTGTTCCATTCGCCGGGTTTGAGGTCGGTGTTGTAGATGCGCTGCACCTCTTTTTCGACACCCTCGCACGATACATATACTGAAATCTCGTTGACGTCGGCGGTGGTGTTTCTGAAGGCCATGAACGACAGCGCGGGGTTCTGGCCGGTTACGGCCACTTTGCCCGTCACGTATGAGGCGCCTACCTGCACGCCGTTGAAACTGATGACGAAATATTCTTTCCCGGAATATGGTTTCACGGCGTTCTTACTGGTTCCGATAGGGAAGCGTGCCCTACCGGAGGTCGTGAGGTTGTAAGCCGTGCCGTCGGCAGCGTCGTCGTATGCCAGGGGCATCGGATAGGCGGGACCCACTGCCACTGCGAAGGCGCTTAAATCGCCGTACACGTCGCGGTTCACCGGCATAATGGCATACGGTATGGTGGTCTGCTTGGCGGGGGCCTCTATCTCGAACTCGAAATGATTGTCGGCGATAGGCTCGCTGTTCAGTTTTTCACCGGTTTCGTTGCCGTTGACTATGGTGTAGATATTGTAGGTCATGCTACCCTCCGGGAGGGCATGGCCCAAGATGTCGGCGGTAACGGGTTCCCAGTTCAATCTTACCATATTTCCCTCGTTGTAGCCTACGCGGCCGGTGACGGGCTGGGGAGGATATGCACCGATGAAAACGTCCACATACCTCTTGAGGCCCTGATTGCCGGAGGCGTCGGCAGGCGCGAAGGTGTAGCGGTAGACGCCGGAACCTTCCGTTATGTCATTGAAGGATACGGCTTCGCCCGGGTCGCCCTGAATGGTCTTGATTTTGGTTTCACCGCGGAATACGTCAAGTGTGACTTTACCTGAAATATCCGCTCCCTCAAGGGTCTTTTCCGGGAGACGGCATGAAACTGTAGCTTTGGCATAACCCTCTGCGTCGGGCGTCACTTTAGCCACAGAGACTGTGTCCGGGGCCGTAATCAGTATTTTCTCCTCGATGTCGTAGGAGTCTATGTAAAGGCGGTTCTGTTTGGCGTCCGAGATGGCATGGAAGCCGATGTTGTAGGTTCCCGTTTCACCCGGTTTCATTATCAGGCGGAAGTGCTGGGGGGTGTCCTCGTTATCGTATATTTCGGTAGGGGGAAGGATTTCGGCCGTCATTGCATCGGCAGTGGCGTTCTTGCCGTAATAAATGGCGATACGTTCCACATAGCGCGTCGACTGTTCGAATATAGTGGCATTCAGTACGTAGGCGTAGCCGCTTTCCAGCCGTATGTTGGGCGAAAACAGCCAGTCGTCGGCCTGTTCGGTGGCATGATAGCGTATCACGGCACGCTTGTACTGGGAATCGAACTCCCATGTGGAGCTGTTCTCCAGGTCTGCGTTGGCGTCATATACGGTGTTGTAATTGAACTCTTTCAGCGAATTGAAGTTCATGGCGTAGGGAGCTTCGTACAAGCCGATGCCGCAGGGGTATGACTTTACGACGGCAGAGGTTACGCCGTGGTTGAGCGCCGCCACTTTATAATAGGCGGTATAGTAGGCATCCTTCAGCGGCAGCGAGACGGAGTAGCTGTTGGCGGCGATGTTCTCGGCCACAACGTTGTCGTTGCTGTCGTAGACGGTGTATGTCACCTCCTGAGGGTTGATATATCCCTCGTCCGTGCAGGTGGTCACAGGCTGCCATGTGAGGGTACCCGTTCCGTCGTTCCAAAGGAGTTTCACGTTCTTCGGGGATGAAGGCACACCGTAGCCTGCATAATAAGAGCACTTGACCTTCGGCGACTTGCCGGCGGCGTTGCTGCATTCGGCTTTGAAACGGTGAATTCCGTTGCCGGCCATTGTCGCAGTCTCGGTCACCTTCTGGCCCGCCGTGGCGGTGCCTTCCTTGATGAGCACGTCGTCGGCGTAAATGGAGTAGCCCATCGTGGTACCGGCGGCCGAAGTGCCGTCGTAAAGGGTCGAAGGCATTGTCAGCGAGACGCTCACGTCCAGGGAACCGCCCGCCGACGTGACGGAAAGCTCCGGTTTGGCGGGAGCCTTGTCGGCGGCCTCCGGAAGCGGTATGTAGAGGCAGGTGATGTCATCCTTGGGGTCGAGTTCCTTCAGGATTACGGCGTCGCCGGTGGTTATGTCTATTTCCGCAATGCCGGCCGAGGCGTCGGTGCAGTATGACATCAGGAACGTGTTGTCACGGTCGTTGAAGCAGCCGCCGGTGAGATACTGGAGGTTCAGCTTAGTGTCGCCGATAAGGGTCAGCCGGCCGTTGGTCTTGTCGAGGCTGTAGAATTTACCCGTTTTCCCCACGGCATAGAAATTGCCCTTCTTGTCGGCGCCGATGCCCGACAGCATCATGCTCAGCTGGGCTATATCGGTGCGTTGTCCGGTAGCATAGTCGAGCTGCGCCCAGACGAAGGAGTCGTTCTCCCCGGGGCAGCAACCGTATGCTTTCCCCGTGGTAGGGTCTACCGCAATGTCCGAGGCCTGCATGTCCTGCTCCACGGGTATGGATGCGACGATTTCGCCTGTCTCCATGTCATAATGGTAGATTCTGTAGACATACTGTCCCCCCTCTATCACGCGCGCAAACCCATAGTAAAGGCCATCGCCGTTTTCATATCCGCAACCGATGGCAGCCGTGGAGGTGAATACCGGGGTGAACTCCATCCCCTGCGTGTAAGGGATATTGTAGATGCCGTAGTGACTCTCGTAGTCGCCCCACGAAGACATGAACATTGTGGAGCCGCGCAGTCCGAGGCCTTCGGACGCTGATTTTTCGGCTTTCTCAGGTATCCGCTGCCGCTTGTCTCCTGCATAGCTACCCTTCCGGGCATCAGTGCTGAAAACCATGTCGGGATGATGGATCTCAGCGGATTGTGGTTTCTCGCCGACCCTGTTCCCCGGTTCGTCGCCGAATATGGGGGATGCCGCGAATAGACATGTTGCTATTCCCGTTCCTAACAGAGCCATCAAAGATAGAGTTTTGCGCATAATCTTTGGTGTACTTAAGTTATAATTATATCTTAAAATTCAGACTATAGAGACGTTAAAAAAATCGGTAATAGTTCCAATAGTTCTATACGCAAAATTACATTAAAAAAAACGTATTACCCCCCCAAATTGTTAAATTATCATAAATAATATTAAAATTATGCAATCGTGGTTAAAAGGCGCACCATTAAAGAATATTTTTTGTATATGAAATTTAAAATTCCATGAAGCGTAATAAGCAAATATGACTTTAGCGAATAACCACTATAACCTGCCAAACCTTATCTTACATTACATTACATTACATATCATGAACCGAAAGGGAGCCGGACTGCGCAAGCCCGGCTCCCCGATTTATTGAGGTATGAAAACTATAGTTACTATGGTCTTATTCCTTGTCCGATGCGATGTCGCGGTAAGAGGCCATGAAGTCCATGTATTTGCGGATGCCGATCGCCAGACCGACAAGGAAGCCGGCTCCCATGCCCATGAGCATATAGACGTCGGCCCGTGAAGTCCATCCAAGACAGCCGAGCACGATGGCGGCGTAGGGAATGAGTATCATCATGAACTGATGGTGACGGCGGCGGTAGAACAACGAACGGTCTATCACCTCGCGTACCGACATGCGCGAACAGTCGATGGAACGGATGCCGTTAGCCAGCCAGTGGTCCATGGTCGACGCCGTGGCGAAAAAGCTGATGAACAGTACAGGTATCACCACCTTCCAGGGCATCTCCAGCCAGGGGAAATTATACAGTCCTAAACTTACAATCGTCATGACGAGAGCCACCATCGAAAATCGCCTGTACTCACGCGCCAGTTTCTCGAGTGCGGTCTCGCGCCGGGAGTTCATCCGCGGATTGTACGGCGAGCCTATACGGCCGGACTCCTGCCAGGTTTTCTGTAATTCTTCTGTAGTCATAATTATATATTGTTTATTTAACTTTCGCATGTTGGAATTATTAGATCTTCAAGTCACAGAACTGGCGGCAAAAGCAAGCTTTTACCTTGCACGGAACGTACAGAACAGACACAGAACTTTATTTAAGTATTAGGTATCAGTGATGAGTTATGAGGGTTATCCTTCGTCTCTTGTCACTTATCACTATGGCTTCAGACTTACTTTTGCCTTTATCACAGATTCTGCTTTCGCAGGAGCAGGAACATACACAGAATACTTCTGTGAAAATTCCCGTTGCCGTCAATGACGGCTCTGTGCCATGGCCGAGTGCGGCCCGAAGCGGCGTATAAGAAAAAGTTCTGTGCCGTTCTGTCTATTCTGTGCGGATGCGCAGCATCAGAATCGTTCTGTGAGTCTGATTTCTTTTAATTACATCATGAGAACTTGCGAAACTTGAATTTTTTATATACTTTTGCCATAAGCTCCAAAGCCACCCTGCGAAAATGAGAAATCTCGTATATGTAATCCTTGTCGGCATTATGATATGTGCCGGTGTCGTATCATGCGAACACAAGGCGTCAGAATCCGAATCATATCTGCTGCGTCTCGATTCCATACTTGACAACGCGCATGAGTATGAAATTCAGAAAAAACGGAACATGTCGGATCTGACTCATAAGTTCATGCGTGCCACCGACCCGATGGACAAATACTTTTACGCATCCCAGCTCAGCGACGAATATATGGTATTTTCGACAGATTCGGCCACGAAATACATAGACCTCTGTATGCGGCTTGGTATGGAAGCCGATAACAGGCAGTGGAAGACCGCCGCCATGATAAGGAAAGCGGATTTGCTGACGAGGGCGGGATTATTGCAGGAGGCGGAGGAGGTCATGGGGTCCATCGATACCGCCGGGCTGTCGCGTGACGAGCGGATACGATATTTCGGCATGAAGATATTCCTGTACAGTCATCTCGGCGCCTATCAGGGAGGCGAGCCGAACATCTACAATACGATGGAGCGAGCCTACAAGGATTCAATGATGAAGACCATACCGCACGACCATCCCGAGTATCTGTGGTACAGGGGGTGGGACGTGCTCGGAAGCTCCAGACGGGATTCCACGCTGATACCGTCCCTGGTGGCCAAGTTGGAGAAGTCTGGCCGCAATTGCCGCCAGGATGCCAAGGAGGCATATATGCTGGCAAAACTGTACGAAGAAAGTGGAGACTCGCTGTCGGCCCTGAAATACATGGTGCTTGCGGGCACGATCGACATTCAGATATACAACGCGGAAATAGCCTCGATGGAGGAACTGGCCAAAATGCTGTTCAGACGCGGAGACATAGACAGGGCCTACCGTTACATAAACTACAGCATCAACAAATCGATCAGTTATCCCACTCGCGTGCGTGCGTTGAGCGAGATGCGGGTGCTGGACACAATCAGCCAGGCGTATCAGGATCAAATACACTATCAGAAACGTCAGATGGAGCTTAGGCTGGAAGTGGTGTGCCTGCTGGTGTTCGTGCTGCTGGTTTCCGCCGTGTGGATCGTGTTGCAGAACCGCCGCCTGCGTAACCGTAACGCCCATCTGGCCAGTGTCAGCGCGGATCTGGCAAAGTACAACACAGAACTATCGGAAGCCAAGAAGCACATCGAAGTGTCCAACAACGAACTGAACCGCCTGAACAAAGACCTGAAGCGAAAGAACGAACAGCTCAACGAGGCCAACTATGTGAAGGAGGAGTATATCGGATCGGTATTCACCATCTGTTCCAACTATATAAAGAGAATGGAGGAGTTCAGGAGTGCCGTATACGCCAAGGCCAAGAACCGGCAGTATGCCGATATAGTCCGCCTGACGGAAGGTAACGACAACACCCGGCAGGAACTGAAGAAACTGTTCAGGTCGTTCGACTCCGTATTCCTGCATATATATCCCGACTTCGTGGCTGACTTCAACAAGCTGCTGTCAGACGACCAGCATGTGGTGCCCAAGGAGAGCGAACTGCTCAATACTGAGTTGCGGATCTATGCACTGATCCGGCTCGGAATATTCGACAGCGTGAAAATCGCGGAATTCCTGCACTGCTCGCCGCAGACGGTATATAATTACAGATACACCATGCGCAACCGCGCCAAGGGGGACAAGAAGGATTTCGCCGAACGGGTGCACACATTGGGACAATTCGTGCGTGAAGACGCCTGACGATACTACTAAGATAAACAAAATTTCTTACTAATTTCACTAACGGTGCAATCATTATTGGTTTGTGATTCAGTGAAATAATGGCGCACACGTCTTACTATTCGGTCTTAACCGCAATTTTTTGCTGTGTTAAAAAATAGTAACTTTGCAATGCCATGATATTCTTGACGACACCCTTTAGGGTCTGGGAAAATCTGTTGCAATTTCACTACTAACAATAATAACACACAAAAATCTCATGAAATCTAAATGGAAACTCCGACTAAACGCCGCATGGCTGGTTCCGGCGTTACTGTGCGGTAATCCGGCAATAGCGCGGGACATTACGGGGGAAGCGTCGTCCGTCGCGGCCGTACCTGTTTATCTGGATGACACGAAGCCACTGGAGCAGCGTGTGGAGGATGCGTTGTCGCGGATGACGCTTCAGGAAAAAATCAGAATCATACACGCACAGTCCAAGTTCAGTTCACCGGGAGTGCCCCGGTTGGGCATACCCGAGATATGGTGCACCGACGGCCCCCACGGCGTCCGCCCCGAAGTGCTGTGGGACGAATGGGATCAGGCCGGATGGACCAACGATTCCTGTACTGCCTTTCCGTCGCTGACCGCATTGGCCGCCACATGGAATCCCGACATGGCGCTGCTCTATGGCAAATCCATAGGCGAGGAGGCCCGCTTCCGCAACAAAAGCGTGCTGTTGGGTCCCGGAGTCAACATTTACCGCACGCCGTTGTGCGGCAGGAATTTTGAATATATGGGCGAGGATCCCTATCTGGCGTCCAGGATGGTGGTGCCATACGTCAAGGGCGTGCAGAGCAACGGCGTGGCCACATGCGTGAAGCATTTCGCATTGAACAACAACGATATAAACCGTCACACATCGAATCCGATAGTAGATGACCGTACATTGTACGAAATCTATCTGCCGGCATTCAAGGCAGCCGCCACCGAGGGAAATTCCTGGTCGTTCATGGGTGGCTACAACCTGTTCCGCGGAGAACATGCCAGCTACAACCCCATATTGATGAACCAGATCCTGAAAGGGGAATGGAATTATGACGGCGTGGTAATATCCGACTGGGGTGCGGTGCACGACACGAAGACGGCAGTGACCGGCGGTCTCGATATGGAGTTCGGTTCCTGGACCGACGGCCTTGCCGACGGCGTGTCGAATGCCTACGACAATTATTATTTCGCCAATCCCTATCTGAACGGTATCCGGAAAGGAACATATTCCGAGCGGGAACTCGACGACAAGGTGCGTCGCGTGCTGCGACTCACGTTCCGCACTTCGATGAACCGTAACCGTCCATACGGCTCGATGGGTTCGGACGAGCACATCGAAGCGTGCCGCAGGATAGGCCAGGAAGGCGTGGTGCTTCTTCAGAACAAGGACAACATTCTTCCGGTGGATCCGGGCAGGACACGCCGGATTGCGGTGATAGGTGAAAACGCCATCAAGATGATGACTGTAGGTGGAGGTTCATCCTCGCTCAAGGCCCGCTATGAGATCACTCCGCTGGAGGGGCTGCGCAAGCGCGTGGGTGACGCCGCCGGCATAGTGTACGCAAGGGGATACGTAGGCGATACCACCACATCGTACAACGGCGTGGTGACCGGACAGAAACTCGCCGACCGGCGCAGCGCGCAGGAACTCAGGGACGAGGCGCTTGAAGCAGCCCGGAATGCAGACGTAGTCCTGTTTTTCGGAGGCCTGAACAAGAGCGACTATCAGGACGCCGAGGGCACGGACCGTAAATCGATGGATCTGCCGTACGGGCAGAATGAGCTGATCTCGGCCCTGGCCAAGGTCAATCCCAATATTGTGGTGATCAACATCAGCGGTACCGGCGTGACGATGCCGTGGCTGGGCGAAGTGAAAGGCGTGCTCCAGGCATGGTATCTCGGTACAGAGACCGGCCGCGCTTTGGCCGATGTGCTGACGGGCGACGTCAATCCCAGCGGAAAACTACCCTATACATACTATGCCTCGCTCGACCAGTGCGGAGCGCACAAAATGGGTGAATATCCCGGCCATCCCGGAATTGACGCACTCGGCAACAAGGTTATGGACATACCTTACAACGAGGGCATATTCGTGGGCTACCGGTTTACCGACAAGAACCGTCTTAAACCGAATTTCCCGTTCGGCCATGGATTGAGCTATACCACCTTCAAATATGGGAAAGCGTCGGCCGACAAGACTACAGCTTCGGCCGATGACACAGTAACCATCACGATTCCGGTGACCAACACCGGCGCGCGCGAGGGCAAGGAAGTGGTGCAGCTGTATGTGTCCGATCCGAAGTCGAGTGTGCCGCGCCCCGTGAAGGAACTGAAAGGATTTAAGAAAGTATCGCTGAAGCCTGGTGAAACCAAGACAGTGGCATTCGAACTGACGGCCGACGAACTGAAATATTTCGACGCGGACAAACACGACTGGATACTTGAGCCGGGAGCGTTCGAGGCTCTGGTAGGAGCCTCGGCCGGCGACATACGGTCAAAAGTGCGTTTCACTGTCAAATGATGATCCCTTTAGTAACGAAGCCTTGAATGACGATGCCTGAGTCCGGCCTGCAGTAATGGACCGGATGGCGGTAAGCTCAGGAACATATACACAATAAAAGAGCCCGGAAAGAAAAATCCGGGCTCTTTCAATATATGAGGGTTGAAGGTTACTCCCAGTAAGGATCCCATTCGTTGTAACCTATCACGTGGGCCAACATCGGGCAGCTCTGTGCACGGAAGTCGGTGAGCATGTCGTTGTAGGTGACATTGACGGTTGTCAGCATCGGGTCGAAGCTTACGTCCAGTGTGATGAGCTGGTTGTTGGAGGCATTGACGCGCTGCAGGAAGTTCTGGTTGTTGAGGAACAGCTGCGTGAGGTCGTTCCATTCAACATTTACGAAAGCCAGAGTCGGAACATTGTCGACCGAGAATTCGGTAAGGTCGTTGTAGGGAGCCCAGATTTCGTTTACGCTCTTGCAGTTGGTCACGGCCAGCTGGGTCATGTGGTTGTCGGAGCAAAGCAGGGTGCTCAGAGCGGGCAGATCCTGAATATACAGCTTCTTGATCTTGTTGTTGTTGATATTCAGGTTGGCCAGGTTGACCAGGCCCTGAAGCGTGATGCTGGTGAGCTTGTTGAATCCTGCGTAGAGGTTCTTGAGGTTCTGGCAACCGCTCACTTCAAGTGTCTCCAGCTTGTTGCCGATTACGTTCAGCGTCTTGAGGTTGACGGCGTTCGAGACGTCGAGGGCCTCGAATGCGTTGCTCGAGAGGTTCAGCGTCGTAAGCAGGGGCACTGAGGTGAGGTTCACCTCGGCCAGACGGTTGCTGTTCAGCTTCAGGTTCATTACCTGCGGGCATCCTGTTACGGTAAAGTCCGTAAGGCGGTTGTGGCTGGCGTTCACGGCGTAGAGTGCGGGGTTGTTGGCCAGTGTGAGCGTGTTCAGCTTGTTGTCCGACACGTTCACTTTCTTGAGGTATGTGAAACCGGATAGGTTGAGGTCGCCGGCCAGTTTCTTGTGGCTCCAGTCGATCTCCACGATATGACCGTTCTCGACTTTCAGACCGGGAGCGGCCGCGATATTCTTGACGCCTATGCCCAGGGCGGCGGCGTTGGTCTCACCGTTGGCTGCGGTCTGCGATAAGAAGGAAGTCAGATTCTTGACCTCGCTCTTGTTAAGCTGTGCCCATGACAGTGATACCGTCATCAATGCAGCGAGAAATAAAACTGTTCTTTTCATAACTTATAATTTTGATGTTTAATGTTGATATACATGTTCAAGTGGAATGCTTTTGTGTTTTCATTCACTTTTACTACTATAACATTTCACCCCAAATATGGTTTGCTCCTGTTAAAAAAATATAGATTCCGGTCAGTCATGTTAAATGATTGTAATCCCGGCACGTGCAATGGCTTGCACCAATGGCTGCGGCAGGCCTCATATATAAGATATAATATCCATATACCAGGAGTAATGATATTACTACCGGCGAACCGGGAAGGGGCTGCGGGTGTTGAATTGTATATGATTGTGTTTATACAGGTAATACTCGTGATAGTGATCTTAGGCGCGATGGTGATGATATTGCTGGGCCTGGATCATCTTATTAACGGCGGATTCGATACTACCCCCGACGATACGAAGAAACTTCGCGACGAGGTCAATACCCGCCGCGAAGTGATAGGAAGCAAGAGTGTGTTCAACAGCCTGGTGTCGGAACATGACAGGGAAGCCGGTGAAGCGGCTTCGCTAAGACAAAAGTGACGCTGACAATGGCTAAGCTGCGGATTAGCCGCTAAACCTGGGACTTACGGCGCTGGCGGTGAATCAGGTCGGTGACGTAAACGGTGAACACAGGGAACAGAATGATGCCCATCAGGGCCAGCAGCACCGACAGGGCGCGGCCCGTGCCTGTGACGGCGGAAATGTCGCAGCCCTCGGTGGTGACGGTCATGCAGGCCCACCATAACGAATCGGCATAATCCTGAACCATCGGATTGACCCTCAACTCGAACATATAGAATGTGAGCGAACAGAAATACACCGTGGACAGCAGCGTGATGACGTATGCGAAGAAAAGTCCGGTGGCCTTGTTGCGCGTCAGCCACGACACCACGTAGGCCATGGCGTATCCCCCGCGTATCAGGGGCATGTATCGGATCAGATAGGACATCTGGTCGGGGATCTGTATGCCGAATCTGTCTATCAGGGCCTGATACGGGATGGATACTATCAGGAATATGCTCTGCGACCATAGATAACGCCATTTGTTGTGGGACAGGGCGAAATCTATGAAATATATGGCCAGAAAAACCATGCAAATCCAGAACTGCCATTTCAGGAACCCCGGTTCCTGATAGAAATTGAGGTTGCGGAACGAATCGACCGAAATCATGTATATCAGTGCGGCCGACAGGAGCAGCACGAGTATGTGCAGGCCCCATTGCAGCTTGCTTATAACGTCCGGCCTGACGGTGACAGATCTGGATGTGCCGGTGTCTTTCATATATTTTTGGCAGGTTTACTTGGCCTTCTCGACCACTAACTGGTCTAACAGCGCGTGGTTCGTATTGATGTTCATGTTTTCGTTTTCTGGCCGGTAAGTGATGCCTACGGTATATGTTCCGGCGGTTAGGGGCACTTGAATCTGATTGGACATGCCCCAGTCGTCCCAGTTTCCGACGCCGCGCTGGGGCATTACGAACGTGCCCCGTTTGCTGCCGTTGAGCATGAGGGTGCGTATGGCGGCCTTGTTCTCGGTGTTGACGGGGCCGTTGCCGTTGGCATAGCGCAGGGCGAACGTGTACATGCCGCTCTGGGGTATCTTGATGTTGATGGTTTCGGGGTCGGTGGTCCTGTCAATCTCCACAAATCCCTGACCGGTATAACCCTTGACGCCGTCGGCCGGTGCGTTGCAGCGTTCGGGCGACTTCATGCCGGTGCCCTCGTTCTTGAACTGGTATATGGTGGCCGGACGGTTGCTGCGGGGTTCGCTGGCGAAAGAAGGAACACCCCGGGCGTCGATTCCGATTACCTGCCATTCGCCCGGCTCGGTGGCGGGCCATGAGGTCTCGCGCGTCTCGGCTACCAGCATACCGTTCTTAAGCACCTGATATTTGGAGATGTATTCGATGGGGTTCCATTCCAGATAATTGTTGACCGGCACTCCTTCGCCGTTAAGGGCCGGATTGTTTGTGAGCCATGTCTGCGGGGTGACGGGAGCCTTGAGGTTGGGCTGACGGTTCACGTCCATTGCCGGTATGGGCTTGCAATCCATGTCTACCACTATATTGCATACGCCCTTCAGTCTCTTGGCCGGGATGGTCTTGCCGGGTGCGTATTCCTTGCCGTTGACGGTGATTTTTGCCACGTTGGCGCCATATCCGTTGACGGTGATGTTGAGCGTGGCGCCACGGTAATTGAAATTGTCGAGGGTGCGTGTTCCCTCCAGAGCCTTGGGCACGAAGGGAGAGATAAGCAGGCCGTCCTTCTCGAAATGGATGCCGAACAGCACGCGGGTGGTGATGGCGATGTTGCCGGCCAGCGACCACAGCATGTTGCTGGAATTGAGCTCGGTGTAGTAGTCGCCGTTGTCAAGGTTGAAATTCTCCTTGTTGGTGGCGAATAGGGCGGCGGGGCGGAACACCGATCCGATGCCTTCCATTGTTCCGGCCTCGTTTCCGGCCTTGGCCTGGGCCAGTGTCCAGTATGATGCCACGAAAGGCCACAGCGCGTTGTTGTGGTAGCTGGGCATGTCGCTGATCTGCGGATAGAATATGGCGGGACCGTAGGGTGTGTGCGGATTGTTGGTTGAGATTGATTTCTGACGTTCGGCCGGGGCGATGTCATAGAGGATGGAGAGGGCCAGGCCTAAAGTCTCCGCACGCGGGTTCATGACTTTGTGGTCCCGTCCGTAGGTGTACATTCCGTAGTAGCCCTTGTCGTCGAGCCAGAAATATTTGTTGATGGCGTCGGTCAGCGCATCGGCGTCAGCCTTGAGACGTGCGGCTTCCTTGCGTTGACCGAGTATGTCGGCCATCTGCGCGCACGCGTTGAGCGCGGCGGCATAGAGGACGTTGGTGCCCATGGCCTCCGACTGCGATATGTCGACGGTCTGCATCCATTTGGGATAAGACTGCTCGCGCCAGTCGATGAAGCTGGTCTCTCCCTTGATGAGTCCGCGCGGACTCATAATCGTGGCCATATCCTTCCTGATGCTGCGGAGCGCGATGGGATACACCTTCTCAAGCCACTGGCGGTCGCCTGTGGCCTTGTATATCTCGTATGCGGCCACCACCCATATCATGCGGTCGGTGGAAATGGGCCACGCACCGCCCGACCCCGTGTCCTGGATTATCTGACCGGAAGGATTCACCTTCTTCATCAGCGAGATCATGGAAGCCTCCGGCTGCATATAGCACATGCTCAGGATGATGGAATAAGACACGTCGCGTGTCCACACGCCGGCCCATTCCTTGCCGGTGCGCAGGGTGGTGTCAGGCTCAACGGCATTCACCATCTCGTCGAGGCCCATGTTGTAGATGGCCTCGTGCAGTCTGTTGTTGGAAGTGAGGCGAGGGTAGGAGGAGAGGTCGTTCTTGCGTTTCCAGGTCTGTTCCACCGGCATGAAGTAACCGGGACGCCCCTTGTAGGTGGAACGTATTTCCTCGGGCGAGACGGCCCAGGCTTTGAATTCGTTCTGGAAGATGGTGTCTCCCTGCCAGCGGTAGGCGTCGGTGGAGAGGATAACGTCGGAGCTGAAGCCGCGGGCTTCAGCCACAGTGTCAGCTCCGTTCAGTGCCAGGGGTGCGAATGCCGCACCGGCTCCCGCTGCTATTGCGGCGATATATAGAGAATGCAAATTCATGTCGATTTACTATTTTTTAATTGAGGTTGTGGAATTAACTGCAAAATTACAATTAAAAAACAGTAAATGCAAAACTGTGAATAGGTCGTGATTTGGTAATGTGGGGTAGATATGCTATATTTGTTGCGGAAATGGAGTCTGTGGAACGTCCGGACTCTGATTATTAACTGAAAAACTCAATACAACTTGCCATGGTACGACCCCGGGGGATAAGACATCTTATAGAGAAAATCACTTTTGACCGATCAAAAAGCATTGAAGAACGGATTGACGAGGTGTTCGATATGCGTCAGCAACTCGAAGTCAAGGATGACAAGGAACGGTTGCGCAACGACGTGGATTATTACGACTGCATGATCCGCATGATTGAGGACGAGGACACGGAACGCGTCGAAGACTTAGCGCGGCTGCAGCTGTATGCGCTGTTGGCAGAGACATACGTGGAGCTGGAGGATTACCGCCCCATATACAAGCTCGCACAGGAAGTTCTGGAGATGATCCGCCATGAGGATGTGGCATGGGAGGCAATGTCAGAGACGTTGCCGCGCATCATCGATGCAGTGTCTGAAACGGTTTATCATCATGCCGAGTACGAACTGCTGCTGATATACATACTGATGGCGTTCAAGACCGGAAACCAGACGGACGAATTTAAAGGGCGTGTCATAAAATGGATGAAGCTGCATCTGCTGCTTGAGGAAAGCGACTGGCTCGACTTCCGGCTTACAAAGGAACTGGAACGCGCCATGGCAGACATGTTCACGCAGACGGAGCTGTTCAAGATAATGCTTGACCCGAAGATAGGCCATCTTCGCACAGATCCGGTGGAATATACTTGGGAGTGGGAGAAGATATATTACGACGTGGAGGCAGAGCTTGACCGGCGACTTGCCAATGTGCCGAGGCAGATGGGTTTCTGCTTCCAGTACTGGGCCATGAAGCGGGAACTGCTGATGGAGAAATACGGCATCGACTGGCGCTCGCCGTCGCAGATGAATCCAAGGGTAATGTTTGACTGATACACTCCGCAATCTATGGAAAAACAGCAGGAACAACAGAAGCAGAGGGAACAATACGCAAATTTCCGGCCTCGTCAGCTGTCGCAGGAGGAAGTTGATGCCGTGACCGCGAAGCGGTGTGCGCGCTGCGGCGCCGAGTTAGAGGACGGAGTGAAGTTTTGCGAGGAATGCGGTGCGGCTGTCGATGACGGCGGCTCGCGTTGCACATTCTGTGGCGCGACCATGGAGCCGGATGAAATGTTTTGCAGCGAATGTGGCAATCCGCGTGGCGGCATAAAGTGTCCTAACTGCGGAGCGTTGGCGTTCCGGCACTTCTGCGGCAATTGCAACACGCCGATAACAGCCGAGGCTTTCCGCCAGATAGAACGGGCGCGTCAGGATCAGCGCGTGAAGCGTGTGGCACTGGTGGCGCAGGAAATTGAACAGCTGAACGATGAGATAGAACAGCTGGTGCGAGAAGTCGGTGAGCCTGACGACTCGTTTTTGGACAATACCTCGCCATTGGATGACAATGCCCGCAAGATTCTTGACGAATACAAGAATCTGTTCGGTGATGCCGGGTCAGTGCCGGATGCCCCGAAACCGAAGCCGGCGACTGTGCGTCAGTCAGATCAGGAAAGCATGGCCAAGAAGCGTGAACGCCTCCGCGAACTGAAGGCTAAGAAGCGCGAAAAGAACCGGGAAATGCAACGCGCTCTCGACGACCTGATTCCCGACCCTGCGGACCCGCCCGAAATCCAACGAGGCTTTATGTGCGCCTGCAAGGTCGTGGCCCTTGAAAAAATCAAGAGGAAAGAAACTGTAGGAGTATGGTGGGTATGTAATTACTGCGGCTGCTCACATCGCCAACCGTCGGAGTGTACACGGCCGGAGCTTGGAGGCAAATGGAAAACCGAGGAAATAGAAGTCGTATCCTTCAATCAGACTGAAAACACAACTTACATCTGACGTTTCCATACTTTTTATTGAATATTTGAACGACGATAACAATGAGTAATAAACGTACTGACGAACATAATACGGGCACCCTGGTACCGCCGTCAGGCACGGCTGTACCCCCAAGTGGAACTGCTGTACCGCCTTCAGGAACAGCAGTGCCGCCTTCAGGAACGGCAGTGCCGCCGAGTGGAACGGCAGTGCCACCATCCGGGACTGCTGTGCCGCCGGGAGCGGAAGGGCCGGCGACGGGGCCGGCAGCGGACGGATCCGCTAAGCAGGTGGCTTTCGACGACTCGCTGGTGACGGAATTCGAGATAAACAGCGTAAAATTTAAAAAGAAGGAGTGCATATCCAGCCAGTCGGGCGAGGCACGGGTGTTCTTGGTAGAGCACCAACGCACCAAATATGCGCTGAAGATATATAACGCACACCGTCACCCCAACCATGAAGTGCTCGAGAAGCTGAAAGGGCTTCGTGGCAACGGACTGACCGTAGACGTGTTCGAACATGGCGTACTGGACTTCGGCAACGGAGCAAGACACGACTACGAGCTGATGCGCTATTACACCGGGCGTAACCTGTCGCAGGTGTCTCTGAAAGGGAAGGAGGATCTGTTCAGAAAATTGGCGCCGCGCATGGCAATGGCCATCGACTTCTGCCATAAGAACGGCATACTGCACCGCGACATCAAGCCGGCTAACTTCATGTTTGTCGACAAACGGGAACGGGACTTTGTGCTGACCGACTTCGGCATAGCAAAGATACTCGACGACCAGAAGCGTGCCACAACCGACGCCGGTCGCACGCCGGTGTATGCCGCGCCCGAGATGTACAAGTACTACTACGACAAGCCGACATACGTGTCGACGCCCTCCGACTTCTACGCCATGGGTATGACGCTGCTGGCCATGTGGAAGGGTGAGGGCAACCTGATAGCCAACGAGGAGAAATTAGTAAAGGACAAGGAGGAGGAGACACTGCCGTATCCCGACGTGAAGGAGATAGACGGCCACAACCTGCAGCTGCTCAAAGCGCTGACACGGCGTAACGCCGACATTCGCGCCGGCTTCGACCAGGTGGTGCAATGGTCGAAAGGAGAGACCATCTACGAAGATCCGACATACGACGGACTCAAGACCGACTTCCGCGTGGTGTTCAGCCGCGAGAAGAACCTGATAGCCCATTCCAGGAAGGAACTGGCCAAAATGATGTGGGCCAACAAGAAACTGGCCAAGGAATACCTCTATTCCGACATGGTGGCCGACTGGATGGAGGATAACGAGGAACCGGAACTGAAAAAGACTATCCTGACATACACCGAGGACACCTACGCCGAGGACCGGGATGCCGGTCTGTTCGCCACATGCCTGCTGTTGGACGAAGATATGCCTTATACATCCAGCCTCACCAAGAATGTGCTGAAGGATGAATACGAGATTGCCGGCGACATATTCCGTAATGTCAGGCTATATGCAAATGCCCTCAAGGATCCGTACAGCAACCTGTGGATATATCTGCGTCACATCGAAGCCCCAATAGACGTGGACTTCTACATCGAGGCGGTGGAGGAGCGCGCCATATCGGCCTTGGACGAGATGTGTTATGAAATAGACCCCGACCTGCCGTTCATGTATCGCGGGGACTCCGATTCCGGCAAAGAAGACTTCGAGATCAAGGACTTCGAGCATCTGCGCTCGCTGATGGAACGCGAGGCGGATTCATTTCTGGAAGATTTCAGCAAACGGTACATATCCGTGTTTGCCAGCGAGGAATTCAAGCAATGGGTCAAGGGACGCGACGAGAAACTGTACGAAGATGTCTGGGAGAAAAACTATCCTATGGACGACAATCCGTTCGGATGGTTTATGGTGTACCATGTATGCGGCAATGTCGATTACCAATTCAAGAAGGTGCAGAAACGCGAGGATTCCGAATGGCTCACAATCGATGACCTTGCCAATCAGTTGGCCCGGCACATAGGCGAGCATCCCGCGGACTGGCAGAACCTGAACCGGCTGGAGCATACATCCTTCACCCGGCAATTGACACCGGGACCGTTTTACAAGGACTTCGCGGATTCGCGCGTGTGCCAGTATCTGCGCTCGAAAGGAAAGTATGACAAGCAGATAGAGTGGATACGCGAATGTCTGAACCTCAAAAGCACGGACAATAAACGTAAGTACGGGCGATTCAACGGCGGCGTGGCGCAGATGAAGATGATAGCCGGGCTGCTGCCGTCGCGCCGGTGTCCGCTGTATATAGACAATCTGACCATAACCACTCTTGACGAGTTCAAGCAGCACGAGGCAGAGATACGCAAGGCCATGGACCGTGACAGCGCCGTGAACGCAATGGTTCAGGACTGGCTCGCCGTGCAATTCCAGGAGAATCCGCAGGTTGACCTGAAGAAGACGCCCTACCTGCAGAAGACCAAGGAATACCTGGAATTCATGCGCGAACATGTGCCCAACGCGCAGTCAGTAAAGAATGCCGAGGAAACGCACAATAAGATACGCAACGCCAAGGCACAGTTCACCGTGGCCCGCGCCGGAACGCGCACCATCCACATCGCATCGATAGTGCTCGGTTTCCTGCCGTTGCTGTTGGCCTGTATATATGGCGGATACGTGTTCGCCACTACCGATTCAGGCATATTCCGCACCGCGCTGGAATCGACCGGCAAATGGGTGGGCATCATCATCGGCATCTTAGTCGCGTTGGTATGCGCCGCCGAGGCCGGACTGTTGGCCGGGGGTATCGTAGGTGTCATCGTGTACGCCCTGATAGCCTGGGTGTTCGTGCTGATAGTGCCGGCCGTGCCATGGATACTGATAGCCTTACTTGCATTGGTGCTGTGGGTCGGAGCCGCGCAGCTGTTCAAGAAAGTCTATCTGTCGCGGAAGCCCGTTGACAACTACGGCACGATGGACCTGAACGATGCCGCAGCTTACGCCGAGATCGGAGCCGCGTTCGGCTCGCGCGACAAACTGCTGCCCGGAATGCACCCGGAATACCCGGCCATAGTATATAAGGACAACGCCTCCAACGCCCGCAAGGGACGCGGACAGATGGCATTGAAGGGATTCTCCATACTGCTGTTGGCCGTGCTGATATTCGCCGGCAGCGCATGGTTCCGGAGCTATGCCACGGGCAAAGCATCGGCCAAGTCGCAGGCTATGGAGATGTACAACGGCACATACACCGGCCAGTTTGACGACCGCAATTCCACGATGACGCTGACGACCGACACCATCGACGGCAAGTATGTGGTGACGGGAGAAATGACCATAAATTACAGGCATCCGCTGAACCATCAGCTCAAGGGCACCATCGACCCCGAGCATCCCGAGAAATTGAAACTGAACGTGGTGAAGTCCGACGGCACGGTGGACCGTTACATCACATATACCATCGGCAAAGCCAAGGATGCCGACGACACGATAGAGGGCAGCTATGCCAACAACCACAAGGGTTCGAGTTACACCTACAGACTGACAAAGAAATGAAATGCAATAAATGCGGTAAGGACAACCGCGACATAGCGAGATACTGTAAATGGTGTGGCGCCACGATGGCCGCCATACAGACACCTCCTCCGCCTCCGGGCGAAGCGAAAGGCACGGCTTCTGACGGAGCAAAGGCCCAGACTGCCGGCGGCGTACTCGACATACTGGTGGACAAGGACCAGATTCGCGCCACGCTGACCGACATAGCCTCAAAGGGAGCCGCCATGAAGGCATACAACGACGCCCACAACCTGAACTTCCGCATGGAACTCAGTTTCGTCATAACAGGCGATTCGGGTACGGGCAAGGCCACCGTGGCAAAGGCCATAGCGGCGTTGCTGCACGAGAAGGGGCTGGTGGACAATCCTGTGCCGAAGATCATAGACCCGACCGATTACCAGAAATTTGTGGAGAAAATCGACGAGAATCTGAAGAATTTCGGCAACGGAGTGATAATCAAGGAGGCCGACAAACTCGTGCCTGATGGAGTGCAGAAGGATGTGGCGCCGATAGACCATATCATAAAGCATATACGCAAATGGCGCGGCGACGCCGCAAAGCCTGTGGTGATACTGTTGGGCGGGAAACGGCTTAAGAAATTCTTCGACGAGAATCCGGTGCCGGCGTCGGCGGTAAACTATTTCTTAGAGACGCCGGAACTGAGCGACGAGGGGCTGCTGGACATAACCGAACGGTTGCTTCTTGCCAACGGCGGACGCACTCTGAGCGATGAAGGAAGGCAGAAGCTGAAACGGATATACCTGAACGACCGCCGTAACCCCGATGCCGCCAAGGGAGCCGGCGGCCATAATGCCGAACGCCGCGCATACGAGATTACCCTGAAATGTCTGGGTGTACTCCCCGAAGGGCAGCCCGCGGGTCCCGACATGATCGACGGCACGGAATACATACCCAAGACGTACGAGGAGGTGATGCAGTCGTTCGACAAATATGTGGGTGTCGACGAGATAAAGGAGGAGATACGCAAGGTAACGCTCAAACTTGAGGAGCAGCGCAAGCGCCTCGGCCCCGGTGCCACGGTGGAATTGTACGACCAGTTTCAGTTTCTCGGCAATCCCGGCACGGGTAAGACCACGATGGCGCGCCTGTTTGCCGATGCCCTCAACTCGCTCGGCGCGTTGCCGGTGGGTCATCTTGTGGAAGTGGGACGCGACGACCTCGTGTCGCAATATGTGGGCGAGACACCGAAATTAGTGCGCTCCGTATTCGACAAGGCGATGGGTGGCGTGCTGTTCATAGACGAGGCCTATTCGCTGAAGCAGAATGACAGCGACGCCGTGGGACAGCAGGCCATCGACACCATCCTGACCCTGGCGGAGAACCGTCGCGGCAAGGTGATAGTGATACTGGCCGGTTACAGCAAGGAGATGGGCGAGTTCATCCACTCCAATTCCGGACTCGAGTCGAGGTTCAACAAGATTATAAATTTCCGCGACTACACCGGTAAGGAACTGGCCGAGATATTCCGGTGGATGGTGAAAAGCAGTCCGGAAGGCTATACGCTGTCGGCCAAGGCCGAGGAACATTTGGACCAGGTGTTCGAGCGGATGGAGAAGATGAAGACCCGCAACTTCGGCAACGCCCGCGAAGTGCGCAACAAGTATCAGCAGGCCGTGTCGGCCCTGATAGCCCGCAACGACAAGGCACGGCAGGAAGGCACTTTCGACGAGACGAAGAAGAACGAGATAGACCTTGCGGACATCGAGGGGGATCGGACCGTATTGTCAGCCGACGAGCTTTTGAAAGGCTTCGACGACTTCATCGGGATGCAGGGCGTGAAGGAGCAGATACGCTCATTCGCCAACAGGATAAAGTTGGCGCGCATCAAGGCCATGCGCGGCGGCAAGGTGGAGCAGCCAAACATCCATATAATCATCACCGGAAATCCGGGCACGGGCAAGACCGAAGTGGCAAAGCTGATGGGCCAGGTGTTCAAGGCTCTGGGCATTTTGCCCAAGGGTCATGTGGTGTGCAAGGAGCGCAAGCATATTCTCGACAGCTATGTCAACTCCGCCGGCAAGAATATGGAGAAGGCGGTGGACGAGGCGATGGGCGGCGTGCTGTTTATCGACGAGGCGTATACCTTCATGCCGGCCGATCCGTCGGGCGTGAAGGACAAGTCGGGCAACGAGGCCATCGAGGCATTGATGACCCGCATGTCGAACGACGCCGGCAAGTTCTTGACCGTATTCGCAGGTTACAAGCAGGAAATGGACGAATTCATCAACAACGCCAACCCCGGACTGAAACGACGCTTTACGTATAGCATCCATATTGACGACTATACGGTGGACGAGCTGGTGCAGATATTCATGCTCAATGCCCGCAAGGAGGGTTACAGGCTTACGCCTGAAGCCGAGGAACTGCTGAACCTGAAGGTAGAGGAGATGGTGAGCGCCAAGGACGAGAAGTTCGGCAACGCCGGAGAGATGGTGAAGCTGTTTAACACCACCAAGGACCGCCAGAGCGACCGTATCTCCGGGAATATAACAGAAGAACTGACCGACGAGGAACTATATACCATAGAAAAGTGCGATATTCCGTACGACGCTCCCAAGAAGATAGACGTGGAGGAGTACATGAAGGAACTCGACGAACTGGAGGGACTGAAAGCCGTGAAGGATGCCGTCAGGGAGATAGCCGACACGCTGATAGTGGAGCAGAAGCGCAACGCCGACAACGGCGGCAGGCATAAGCTGAACCTTGACCACCTGCTGTTCCTCGGTAATCCCGGCACGGGCAAGACCACCGTGGCGCGTATCATGGGAAACATATACTATTCGCTCGGACTGCTGCCGTCGAACAAGGTGATTGAGGTGACGCCCAAGGACCTGATAGCGCCGTATGTGGGTCAGACCGCTCCGAAAACAGAACAGATGATAAACCGCGCCGTGGGCGGTATACTTTTCCTGGACGAGGCATACGGACTGAACGACGGCCCCAACGGATTCGGCAAGGACGCCATGCCTGTGCTGCTGACCAAACTTCTGGACCTGAAAGGGAAGTTTGTGTGCATCGCCGCCGGCTATCACCGCGAGATGCAGCAGTGGATAGACACCAACACCGGTATGGATTCCCGATTCCAGCGGCGTATCAATTTCGAGGACTATAACGCCGGGGAATTAGGCAACATATTCCGCAGCGTCGTAAGGAAGGCCGGACTGAAGATGGATGCCGGCGCCGAGACCGAGATGGAACGTTATTTCAACGTCTTAGTCTATAACAAGGGACGGAACTTTGCCAACGCCCGCGAGGCCCGCAATTACTTCGACCGTGTGAAGCTGAACCAGGGACGCCGTCTGCGCGAACTGCTCAGGAACCCCGATTTTGACAACAGCGAGCTGTATATGCTGCGACGCGAGGACATGATAATCAAGGAATAAAACCCTCACGAGTATGGACAATCAGAAGAAATGCCCGCAGTGCGGGGAGATGATAGACGCCGACAGCCGGTATTGCGATCAGTGCGGAGCGATGATGTACCTGTGCCCCGAGCATCTGATATTCGGCAAGGGGCAGGGGAAGCGCTGCGGCCAGTGCGGCAAGGAACTTGTAGCCGCCGACCAGCTGGATAAACAACAGCCGCAAGGCCCCGTACAGCAACCTGTGGAACCGGCACAGCCGGAGCAGCCGCGTACCGGAACATACACACCGCCTGCAATGCCTGTGGATCTGTATTGCGCGGCAATGCACATCACGATTCCGCTGATTCAAGGAGCGGTGATAGGGCGTACCACCGGCAATTACACGGCTCAGTTGGGACAGTGCATATATATATCCGGCACGCACGCCTCGTTGGGACAGGATGCCGCCGGATGGACCATAACCGACCTCGGGTCGCGGAATGGCACGAAGGTGAACGGCGTGGCGTGTGTGCCTCACCAGCCGGCGCGTATCAATGTGGGGAATATAGTCAGAATCGCCAATTTCTATGATTTCGTTGTAAGATGAGCATGACTGTACGGTTCGATGTGGAGAGCGATGTGGGACGTCAGCGCTCCAACAATGAGGACATGGCGCTTGTGGCCGGTCAGAAGATACGCGACGGACGGATCAGCATGACACTGCCCATAAATCCCGATACGGAGATGGCTGCGATAGTATGCGACGGCATGGGTGGCTATGCCTCAGGCGAAGTTGCATCTGAAATGGCCGTTTCGTCGTTCAGCGGTTTTACCGACCGTCTGGAACCGGGCATGGATTCCTCAGAGTTGGTGATGGCGATAAAGAAATGGTTTGCAGGTGCAAACCATGAGATACTGATTGCCGCCAACGGTTCGGGAATGGGCTGTACGCTGACCGGGATCCTGATCTACGATGGCAAGCCCTATTGCCTGAACTGTGGCGACAGTCGCGTGTACAGACTGCGCTACGGGCATCTGAAGCAGCTGACCACCGACCACTCCGAGCGCAACCGCCTCGGGGATATGACCGTGCCGTCGAACCTTATCTACAACGCGATGGGGGGGCCCGATGCGTTCGTTGACATAATGCCGACCAAGTTTGTGGCCGGCGACAAGTACCTGGTATGCAGCGATGGCCTGTGCGACATGATAGACGACGCGAAGATACAGGAGATTCTTGAATCGCCCTCGTGCACGGCCAGGGCGCTTGTGGATGCCGCTAACCTGGCCGGTGGAAAGGACAACATAACGGCGGTAATTATGAATGTTGAAGGTTGATTTTTGAATTTATGGAGACTGAACTGGAAAATAAGTTTTATAAGCTGATTGGGGAGGAGGACGAGCGTCCGGAGGCGTTGCAGGAGGCTGCGGACTTGGTTCTGAATGCGCCGGAGAGTGGTGCGCGTGACGGTCTGCTGGCATTGATATACCATGACGGCATAGGAGTGGAGCAGGATATGGATTTGGCGTTCGAGTATGCCGAGAAGGCGGCGTTGGAATGGCATGATGGACTGGGGTATTATCTGTTGGGATATATGTGCGAGAATGCAGAGACACCCGACCAGGCCGAGGGCGGCCCGCGTCAGAAGTACGACCATTACGACGCCGAGCGTTTCTATGAGCTGAGTTCCAAGATAGACAGTCCGTGGTGCTATGACGCCGTGATGTGGCTGGGCGACTATTACATGGATATGGCCAAGGGCGGCGATCCGGAAATAGGAGTGGAGTATTATGAATCGATAGCCTGCAGTTATGCGCCGGCCGCCGAGGCGTTGAGCGACTATTACTGGGACCTGGCGTTTCCTGACCACACGGACGATACGGACTGGACCAAGCCGTTATACAGATGGACGGAAGTGGCCGAAAAGACATATCCGGTGGAGTATGCCTATAGGCTGGGTGTTCTTTATTCGTTCGGTATAGGTTGTGAGCGGGACACGGATAAGGGAACGGACCTGTTTGTAAAGGCCTACGAGCATGGCGATTGGCGCGGCGCGCAGGCCATGGCCGCCAGCATCGAGGAACTGTTGGCGAATATGCCCGAAATGGCCTCCGAACCACGTCAGATGCGCGAGAACGAAATCCAGATCTGGCTGCACCGTGCCGAGGAACTCCGTCAGAAAGATCTCCTCGAAAACCCCGCAGAGCGTGACAACGCCCGGGAAGAAGACTGATTTGGAACTGTCGGGGAAATTGGTTAACTTTGTGAGAAATACCTAAATTGATATGGCAAACACTCCGGTCCGTTATCCGATAGGCGTTCAGAGCTTCGAAAAGCTTCGTGAATTCTCATATTTGTATATTGACAAGACAGAACTTTTATATAATCTTGTCAAGACGAGCAATTGTGTCTTTCTGTCAAGGCCGCGACGCTTTGGCAAGAGCTTGTTGTTGTCTACTCTCAAGGCATATTTCGAAGGAAAAAAGGAACTGTTCAAGGGGCTTGCCATAGAGCAACTGGAGACTGAGTGGCAACCTCATGCCGTGCTGACACTCAGTCTGGCCAGCTATAATCCGACTATAGATGACGATCTGAATGCAATCCTTGATAACCAGTTTCAGATCTGGGAGCAGGAGTATGATGTTAAAATCGAATCTGATAGTCTCTCGGCTCGTTTCGGTAATATAATTCGTACAGCAAGTATATCTTCTGGTCGGCCGGTCGTGATTCTTGTAGATGAATACGATCATCCCCTCATATCGTCCATGCACGATGAGGAAAAACTGGAGAAGAACCGTCAGCTTCTCAAGTCAATCTATGTCAACTTCAAGGATCTGGATGGATATATCAGATTCACCATGCTGACAGGGGTAAGCCGTTTCAGCAAGATGACCGTTTTCAGTGGCTTGAATAATTTACGTGACATATCACTTAATCAGCAGTATGCAGCAATTTGTGGAATAACCGAGAAGGAACTGATGGAGGACTTCCGGCAGGGTATTGAAATGCTCGCCCAGAACAACGATACCGATTATGACGGAGCTGTCAAGTTGCTTAAGGATAATTATGACGGTTATCACTTTACCAAAAACAGTCCGGACATCTATAATCCGTTCAGTCTGATGTGGGCAATGGCTGATGGAGAAATCGGTTCTTATTGGTTCCAGAGCGGCACCCCTGAATTTCTTGTAAGACAGATTCAGAAAGGGAACAGTTTTCTTCCGGAAATGTTTGAGGAGACGGTAGATGAGAACATTCTGACGTCAAGCGATATATTCGACACCCAACCTACGGCTTTGCTTTATCAAACCGGCTACCTCACGATCAAGAGGTTTGAGAAGCCGGATGAATATCACCTCGGCATTCCAAATTTGGAGGTACGCAAAGGATTGTTTGAGAATCTGGCCAAGTATTATTTCGATAAGGGCGATACGGTGGTTTACAACAATGTGCGCCAGGTCAGGAAACTTCTGGAGACACGTAACATCGACGAGGCTATGGAACGTCTGCGCACATTCATGGCCGGAATTCCATACGAATTCTCGGAAAAGGCCAACGAACTGCATTATGAGAACAATCTGTTCATCATATTCATGCTTATCGGCGTGAATGCGCGACCTGAATGGCACACATCGAACGGCCGTATAGACCTGTTGCTCAGTATGCGCAACAACATCTACATCATCGAGCTAAAGCGAGACGGCACTCCCGACGAGGCGTTGGCCCAGATTCATGAGAAGGACTACGCACGCCAGTTTACCGATGACCCGCGCCCCATCATCAACCTCGGCATCACCTTCAGCACCGAGACCCGCAACATCACCGCCTGGAAAGCCGAAATCGATTAATAGTCAGATTATTGTTTCGCTGTCGGGATTGTGTCGGCGGAAATTGGCGAGGGCTGATGCGGGAGTGGTATTGGCATAACAATAGAGACAACCATGCGGACAGGTGTCGTATTGGCCGATGTCCTTGGAAGCGACGCATCCACAGAACTTGCGCTGTCCGCTGTCGCGGTTTACACGGGTACGGATGGCATAAAGATTGTCGGATACTTCCCATGCTACTGCCGGCAGAGTCGATTCTCCGAATATATTCCGTTCTTTAGGTAGAATCTCGATGCCAAGATATTTCATCAATTCCTGATCGCGCCATGCAATTCGGGAAATGAGTTCGTCATCCACACACTTGTTGTGGCAGATGCCGTATGAAGCCAAGTCAATACGCTCCGAGCAAGTGGCAAGATGATAGTTCCAGCCTTCTGATTTGTTGACGAGAGCGATTCCTTGAGCCATTTCACGCATCGTTTCGTCCGTCCATTCTGTGTAAGAAATGCCTCCGTTTCTGAGGTTGCCGCTTACTTTACGATACGATGCGATATCCGCAAAACTGAAAACTAACTTTTCAGTGCAGCCTTTCAGCAAATTGCCGACTTTACATATTTTCTCAATCAATGAGTCAATGCGGATTTTATCTGTAAGGATCAAAGGATCAAATCTCCATACAACACTTCCGAATCCCAGCATATCGACAAGTCTGCGGAATGTATCAATTCGTTTCTCAAGACCGGGCACCCCCGGTTCCAATCTTTCATGCTCATAGTCATTAAGGGTATATTGGAGACAGCAATTGATACCTTTCTCTTTTAACTGCGGCAGGTATCGAATAAGTGGCTCTGGATTCTTTGACCAAAATACAATGAATCTTACATCCTTGAGCGACACGTAAATATCGGTGCCATTGAACGGATTGCGCCAACGGCAATAGCCGCGCTCAAGACTCCGGAAAAACCAGTCGGAGTAAAACGCGGGCACATCGGTGGCTCTGCTCACAGATAGAATCTTTGGAGCCGTCGCCTCGACTTCCCTGCCATCTTGGGTTACTATTTTAGTCTTAACCTGCTTCATAATGCAAAACTAATAGTAATCACTGCCTGATATTATCATCAATATGTTAAATAAATTTAATATCCGATAGTGGCGCAGACTTTCCGAGCCGCGGATGACTGGAATGACGACGTCCACGTCGTAAACTAATGGCCGGCGGGGACGCCGCCCTTCCAGTGCGCAGCCGGTGACAGACTGCGCATTGTTTTTCGTCTGGTTTTTTGATAAACATTTAAAATCTCGTGCGTAAATGCTTGACTGCTATAAGGACTAACAATATAGTGGTAGCTGTGGCGATAAGCCAGGGGAGGACTGTGGAACGATAGGATTTTGCGTGGTCTGAAGGTGCGGTGTCATGCACTTTGACCGGGACCGGCTTTTCGATGACGCGGTCTTTGTAGATGGTGTCGGTGGTGACGGTGACCTGGACCGGTAACGGCGTATTCTTGTGACGCAGGGAGTGACGCAATGAACCGTCGGGGCGGATTTGAGCCTCGCTCACGGCGTAGTCGGATTCCAACACGGAGACGCTGTCGAATGTCTCGCGCTCCGATTCCTGCGCAGGGATGCGGATATACACGGTGTCGGTATGTTGGGTATGGACTTCGCGGGTTGTCATTGTAGCCTGCAAAGTTACTGTTTCGGGGACAAGCGTCTGGTTGCGATGTGGGCGGCATCCGCACAAAACGGCGAGAATAACCGCAGAAAGGATAAGATGAACTGTTTTCATTTTGATTTCAGATATTCGGTTATGGCTGTTATATGCAGATTTGTGATTTCGGATTTGCCGCGGTCGGAGAGTAGGTAGGCTACATCATGCAGGTTGTCCTGAAACATGTTTTCGGTCAGGACCGCCGGGCATTTCGTATCGCGCAGGATGGCGAAGTTGCCGGTAAAGAACGGTTCGCGTGAGCGGTTGCCTTTCAGGTTGAGTTTTACGGCCTCGACATTGAGTAATGTGGCAAGTTTGCGTGAGCGCTGTGATGCGTTTGGTGCGACCCATGCCGTCCATCCGGAGGCGTTATGCCATTGGCTTGTGCCGGCGGCATTGATGTGAATGGAAACCAACAGTACGTTGTCAGAGCCGGCATCGCCACAAACGCTGTTGACACGCTTTACCCGTTCGCGTAGCGAAACGTCGTTGAGTTCCGGCACTAACAGCCGGGCGTCATACCCCAGTGATTTCAATTTGTCACAGACACGACGCGCTATCTCGCGCGTCCATGCATATTCACGCAGCCTGCCATCAGGACTGCATTTGCCCGGAGTCTCGGCCCCGTGCCCGTTATCGATAAGAACTATATAAGTCATAGTGATAAGTGATTAGGTGTTCTGATTGGAGACGGGGGAAACGGAGGTGAAAGCGTTGGGAGGGAGGCGGTGAGGGCAGGTCAGATTGTCGCAGCGATGCAAGGCATGATCCAGTTCGACGGCGGCTTTGGCCTGTGTCAGCGAGATTACCTCGCCGTTGAGCGAACGCACCAGGCCGGTCTGCTCGGCAAAGCGTTCCTCCTTCTCCTTGAGTTGTTGCTGCAGGAACTCGATCATCTCCTTCATGGTGTGAAACTCCGAGAGATCGGCCTGGCTGTCGGCCATGCGCGCGTTGTTGCGCCGGTTCATTATCAGATTCGCCATCCATTTCAGCAGATCCAGACCACCCAATGCTCCCAGCACCGCCACGGCAGCCTGCCATAAGTTTTCAGTCGTCATATTCATGTCAGTAATAGTGTTTGTAACAGTGATTGATTGATTTTGCTGCAAAATTAAAGCCGGCTCCAGGGCCGGCTTCCTTATCCATTAAAACAGTAAGTGCCGCGCTGGGTGTCAGCGTAGCACTAATGTTCGATTCAGAAATTATTCAGTAATATCGTAATATCGAGGAGGTAAATCAATATTTGCGGTAAGTGTGGCCTCCGTCCGTAAGGCGGTTGCCGCTTTTGGTCAGAATTGTCCCCTTCTCGGGAATGTACACTTTGCCGTCCTCATAAACATACGTATATGTGTAGGAGGGATTGTCGTTGGAGGAATACAGCGAGCTTTTGCCAACCTGGTTGGTATAGCCTATCATCTGGCTTGTGGGAGCCTTATAACCATCATGGCAGTAACACCACTTCACGGTGTTGTCGTTGACGAAGTAATAGGCATAGCCAAAACCGCTGCCGTCTATCTCGGCGTATACTCCGTTCAGTCCGTCACCGTCGCTCTTGCAGCCGGTCATGATGCCCGTCATCAGCACCATGGAGAGCAGGAGCATCAAATGTTTCATTGTCCTTTTCACTTGTGTTGTTATTTATTGGTTTGCACTGCAAAATTACTAAATATGATCGTGATAAAAATCCACAGCTTCTGTCACATTCCGAATCAAAGGACGCAATCGCACACCAACACGCCCAAAATCGCGTCTGTCCCGCCAAATTAAAAAATCTTGAAAAATGTATCTGTTGAAATTATAAAAATAATATTTGTCAGAAGTTTTTATTTTCGTAAAGAATTATTAACTTTGCGGTGCATATCGCTCGCAGAAGCCCGATATGGGCAGAAGGGGCGGGAGCAGACATAACGAATAGCGTTTATCCGCGCTGATTCTTGACAGTCTGAAATTCTCGCAAAATTTCAATCAATAGTCAAGGATTGGGCAACGGTAGATGCCTGCGGTGATGTAATGTATGCATTAGGGACAATATCCGCGAGGATATGTCCTGATGCTTAGGTTGCATATACGGCGTAGGGCTTCTGCGTTGCCGTCCGACTATTGATGGGCAATGCGAGAAGCCTCAGACTGTAGGACGGCAACCGATACAGATTCCTACGCTATTTTTTTGCTAACCTAACGCCAACGAGGGGAAGACCGAGGCAACAGTGATTTTTTAGAAGCGTTTGTTAGACTTTCCCTCGATGATTTTGAATTACGCGTGTCACGAAAAAACATATCAGGATACGCGTGGCCGGTCGAATTCGCTGAGATGACTTGCACAGACTCTCACGCTTCAATACTAATCTAAATCCTTATCTGGAGAGTTTATAAGGAATGGTATTTCAATCATGAAAGCAAACAGAATGCTGTTGGCATTGGTAGTGGCAATCGTTGGTCTGCTGCCGTTTTCCGGGTTTGCCCGGGGCTTTGATTGGGAGATATCGCCAAAATATGTCGGCGAAATGCACGTCGGCTATAAGACCACCACACATGCGAGTGGAATGGATTTGTATACCGGCATGGTGGAACTCGGTACATTGCAAGGCGTATCCCTGAACAAATACCTTGACATAATGGCCGGGGTAGATGCGTTTATGATGACACACTATTACAAAGACCAAGGGCTTCGCTTCGGAATGAACGTGTATGTAGACGTCCGACCTGCATACCCCATTACGGACAAGTTTAAAGTGTTTGTCGATCTGGGACTTGGCGGAGGTTTCAACATCAAGTCCAAGCCAAAACTCGGCAGCGGGTTCTACTGTCAGTTCGGACCTGGTCTGAGATTCCGTAAATTCAATTTGTCATTGGGACTTCAGAGCATGGGAACCGGGAAGGGTTCTACAGGATTCTTCACTAAGGTTGGTATCTATTTCTAATTATCGAAAAGTATGGACGAAAAAAGAATTAACAGACGCGCATTCTTCAAGAAAGCAGCGAGTGCGGCACTTCCGATAATCGCAGCTGTCACAATGCCTACGATTCTTACATCGTGCGAGATTGACGAGCCATATCCCGGCGGAGGATCCGGATGCAGTTCGTGCAAAGGTTCCTGTAAGGGATCCTGCGGATCAGCATGTACCGGACAATGTACCTCCAGTTGTAAAGGTACTTGTACATTTGGGTGTGACATGACATGCAAAAATGCATGTAAAAGAACGGCAAAAAAACGCTAAATAATAATGACCGGCATGGATAAGACTGCCTTATCCATGCCGGAATCTCATAATTCATGATTAGGGAAATAGAAAAAGAGTGGGAAGAAGGGAATGCCAAAAACATTACTTTCATTGTTACCAAAGATTGTCAACTTGCATGTAAATATTGCTATCTGGTTGGAAAGAACGAGAAGGAGCGAATGAGTTTTGATACTGCTAAGGCAGCCGTAGATTATATTCTCGCCCGACCGGAAGAATTTAAAGAAGATTCAGTGGTATGGGACTTCATAGGAGGAGAACCATTCCTTGAAGTTGACCTTATAGATAGGATATGCGACTATATAAAGACCGAAATGTTCCGGCTGAACCATAAATGGTTCAATTCATATCAGTTTTCATTCGCTACCAACGGAATCAATTATGATTCAGATAAGGTACAGGACTTTATAAGAAAAAATAAGGAGCATCTGTCTATAGGCATCACTATCGATGGGACCCGTAAAAAGCATGATCTCAATAGGATTTGGAAAGGCAATGGCCCGGAACGTGGCAGCTACGACTCAGTGGTCCGTAATATCCCATTGTGGCTCAGTCAGTTTCCTGATGCTGCCACCAAGGTGACGATAAGTAGTGCGGACATTCCATACGTATGTGAAAGCGTTTTGCATCTATACTCATTGGGCATCAGGGAGGTAGACATAAACGTAGTGTTTGAGAATGTATGGAAAGAAGGAGATGACATTAGTTTAGAGGAACAGCTTATAGAACTCGCAGACAGGATAATCGAGGGTAAATACTATGAAGAATATGCCTGTTCGTTTTTTTCAGAAATGATAGGCCGGCCACTCGATCCGGTATCAGACAATCAAAACTGGTGTGGCGCGGGACAGATGCTTGCCGTTGACGCATCCGGATATTTCTACCCATGTACGCGTTTCGCCGGTTATTCCTTACGCAGCAAATCTCCGGTGATAATCGGAGACGTACAGCATGGAATAAACAAGAATCTTCTCAGGCCTTTTTTGGCTTTGGATAGAATCTCCCAGTCTCCGAGGGAGTGTATGGAATGTGAAGTGGCCTCAGGCTGCGCATGGTGCCAGGGCGAGAATTTTGACTCGGCAGCGACTCCCACCATATACAGACGTTCTACAGCCATCTGTAAAATGCACAAGGCAAGAGTGCGTGCCAATAATTATTATTGGAACAAACTTTATAAGAAACTCGACAATGAAGAAGCCAAAATGTCGTGACATAATATTATCTGAATCATGTTGAAATATATAACAGTGCCACTTTCGGACAACAGTGTGTCGCTTTGCCATTACCCTACCGGTGCTGCATCCGACAATACGACTTTTATCAATGAAAAGAATCTGTCCGAGATTATCAAGTGGTCAATGAAAGAGAATCTTTCAGTACAATTCATATATCCGGAAGGAAAAGCGCCCGTATCGTTGAATAGTATAATCGAGAGTGTGGATAATATCAAGATAGTGCCGGTAACTGCAGAAGATAAAGATCTTCTGTCGTGTGCGGATGTCATTGTATCCGATACTTTCGACATGCGTACTGTGTTTGCAGACAAGGTATATGTAGTGAGGGCAACCCTTAACCGATTTATGGAATCCGAGGCAAGTGTCTTGCGGTTGGTGCGGGATGTGAAACGTCTGAATGTCGTATTTACGGATGTACCGTCATTCTCCGAACGTGACATAGATAAGTACGGCGACATATTGCAAAGACTGGGGGAATCTATTGCCTCCGATTTGGCTAATGGCAGGAATCTACAGTTCAATCTCCTTACTGACCGCATGATGCTTACGTTCATGAACAATTGCAATGCCGGATATGAAAGTGTTGCCGTATCATCGGATGGCAAAATTTATCCGTGTCCTGCGTTTTTAGGCAATCCGCGATTTGAATGTGGCGATATAATGACGGGATTGACTGCTCCTGACCGAGTCTTATATGAAAGACGTTGCGCCCCTATATGCCGTATTTGTGATGCGTTTCATTGCAAACGTTGCGTATGGCTCAATCATACGTTGACTCACGAGGTCAATACTCCCGGCTGGCAACAATGCGTGATGGCTCATATCGAAAGGAATGCGGCTCGACAATTACTCAAAAAAATAAGGGGAACGGCTCCTGGTTATTTGCAAGGAGTGGATATTCAGGAGATAGACTATATGGATCCGTTTACAAAGTTAAATGTCAAATGAAAAAGGAAGTAGGAAAAGTCACGCCACAGGAGCGTGATGAGATTAAACGACTCTTTGAACGCCGTATGGGACTTGTGGAGCTGGCCAAGATTGTAAATGCATCCGATACAGAATTATACGACCGTTTAGTGACCGATTTGGGTGATAACTCTACAAAATTCCAACAATGGTGGGATAATATGAGTGAAAAGTATGACTGGGAATCATCCGACGAAGGGAATTGGGAAATTGATTTCCAGACTTGTATAATCTATTTAAACGTACCGGAATGATGTTGTTGATGATAGGCGCCACTGAGTTGCTTCTGATCAGTGGGGTGGTATTGTTGATATTCGGAGGTAAGAAGCTGCCCGAACTCATGAAGGGTATGGGCAAGGGTGTAAAAAGCTTCAAGGAAGGAATCGCCGAGCCGTCTCAGGAAGAAATTGACCGACGGGTTGAGGAGGAAGTGCAGCGCCGGGCAGATGAACGTGAATCGGGCATCCATGCTTGTAATTCTGATGAAATAAAGGACTCGGTTAAGGACAGTGGGGCTGAAAATGAGTAAGTCCGAGTCCACGGACGACATGCTTACATTCGGAGGGCATCTTGAGGTATTCCGCAAGATGCTTTTCCGAATTATTGCTGTTGTTATTGTTCTGGCAGGTGTGATATTTTACTTCAAGACGGAAACTTTTCAGATTCTACTTGCTCCCAAGGATTGTGATTTCATAACGTTCAGATTTATAGAACAATTGTTGAATGCCTTAGGAATGCCTTTTCATTTCCGTGAATATGATATTCCTCTTATCAATACGGAACTGTCCTCGCAGTTCATGACGCATATCACAGTATCCTGCATACTCGCGGCTCTGCTGGCGTCTCCGTATATCGTAATTGAATTATTCAGATTTATCTCTCCGGCTCTATACGAAAGCGAGAAGCGATATTCCTATATAGTGGCGGTTGTGGTATACGCTCTGTTCATATTAGGATTGCTGATGAGTTATTTTGTATTGTTTCCGATTTCATTTCAATTCTTAGGTAATTATCAGGTAAGCGACCGGATAGCGAATACAATCACACTTGATTCGTATATATCTACATTCACAACGCTGGTATTCCTGATGGGTGTTGTGTTTCAACTGCCGGTCATTGCGTATGTGCTTGGCAAAATGGGATTTATTTCTGCTCCACTTTTAAAGAGATATAGGCCATACGCTTTTATTGTCATAATGGTTATTGCAGCAATAATTACTCCTCCGGATCTGTTTACGCTTGTTTTTGTGACAGTGCCGATATATGCACTTTATGAAGTAAGCATACTTATTTTAAAGCGAGTAGCTCCTGGAGATATAGGCGAAGATATTGAGTCAAATCGGGAATAAGATGATGATAAATATAAAGAGAGGGTGCGGCGGAACGGAAGTTCCGGCACACCCTCATCCTCGGTTGTAATTACTGAGATTTGTTTTCCTTATCTTAATCTTATTAGTTGGTCTGCTCGACCATGTAGGGGTTGAGCTCGCCCCACTTGTCGATGGGAGGCATGATGCCAAGGCTGATGACTTCGTCGCGGAGCTTGCACAGGTGCTTGTAGCTCTGCTCGAGTTCGGCAGCCTCCTCGGGAGTGCCCTCTACGACCTTGAACGATGCGCCGTTCTTGTCGATGGTGGTCTCCATGGCCATCATGATGTTGTGGAACTTGGCGTCGTTTACATATACGCCTGCGGGCCAGCGAAATGCGGGACCACCCATAGCGGCTGCGATCATCTCGATCGACAGATATGCGGGGCTCTGGAACGAGCTGCGGCCGCGAAGCTCGATGATGTTCTTGCCACCCTGGATCACGCGTACCTTCATGGCCTCCCATTCATTCTCGGGAAGTGCTTCGGTGCCGATGATCTCGGTCAGAGGCTTGCCGTTTACCAGCGTGGTGCTTGCGTACACGGCCATCTGCTCGCCGTGGCCACCGTATGTGCGGGAGTTGGTGATCAGATCCGGGGAAATCTTGAACCACTTGGCCAGCTCGTTGCGCAGACGTGTGCTGTCCAGTGCGGCCAGTGTGGTGACGCAGCCGGGCTTAACGCCGCTGTACAGCAGTGTTACCAGACCGGTGATGTCGGCGGGGTTGAAGATAACCACGATGTGCTTTACATCGGGGCAGTACTTGCGCACGTTCTTACCGAAGTCCTCGGCGATCTTGCAGTTGCCTGCCAGCAGGTCCTCGCGGGTCATGCCCTCCTTACGGGGTGCGCCGCCGCTCGATACGATGTACTTGGCACCGGTGAAGGCGGTCTCGATGTCGTCGGTATAGGTGATGTTCATGCCTTCGAAGCCGCACTGCAGCATTTCCTCGGCAACACCTTTCAGTCCCTTTGCGTAGGGATCGTACAGACAGATGTTGGGAGTAAGACGCATCATAATGGCGGTCTGGGCCATGTTGGAGCCAATCATGCCGGCTGCGCCGACAATCAGAAGCTTTTCATCTGTGAGAAAATTCATGATTAATACTGTTTATTGGGTTATATTAATATGTTGTATCTTATTTCATGGCGGTTGTTACGGTCTTCCGTCACAGATATTACACGCTGCGGGGAGGAAAGTTTCAACGTTTGTGCAAATTTAGTAATTTTTTGTTATTTTTGCAACAACAAGATGAGGAATGATGCCTAAGACGAAAACCGTATATTTCTGCAATAATTGCGGATATGAGAGTGCCAAGTGGCTCGGCAAGTGTCCGGGCTGCGGGGAATGGAACAGTATGGTCGAGGAGAAAGTGTCGGCTAAGGAGAACAAGGGGGGCAAACGCGGGCTGGTGAAAAGCTCGCGGCCGGTCAAACTGTCGGAGATAGAGGTGGGCGAGGAGGTGCGCCTCAGGATGCCGAGCGACGAGCTGAACCGCGTACTTGGCGGCGGCCTGGTGGCGGGAAGCCTCACGCTGATAGGCGGGGAGCCGGGCATAGGCAAATCCACTCTGCTGCTGCAGAACATCCTGTCGATACGCACACGCCGCATCCTGTATGTGTCGGGCGAGGAAAGTGCCGCGCAGCTCAAGTTGCGTGCCGACCGACTGGGCAAGGTGTCGGAAAATACCTTCATCCTCTGCGAGACCAACCTGAGCGCCATCTTCACGCAGATCGAGAACGTGAAGCCGGAGCTGGTGATAGTGGACTCAATCCAGACAGTCATGTCGGACGAGATAGAGTCGGCCGCAGGCAGCGTGTCGCAGGTGCGCGAATGCGCCGCGTCGTTGCTGCGCTATGCCAAGGAGAGCGGCGTACCGGTGATATTGGTAGGGCATATTAATAAGGAGGGCTCCATCGCCGGCCCCAAGGTGCTGGAGCATATAGTGGACACGGTGCTGCAGTTCGAGGGCGACCGGCAGTATCTGTACCGTCTGCTGCGCGCCATCAAGAACCGTTTCGGCTCCACCAACGAGATAGGCATATACGAGATGGTGTCCAAAGGCTTGCGCGAGGTGAAGAATCCGTCGGAGATGCTGCTGTCGGAAAACCGCGAGGAGGAGATGAGCGGCATGGCCATCGGCGTTACGATGGAAGGCGTGCGCGCGTTTCTGGTCGAGGTTCAGGCTCTTGTGTCGGGAGCGGCTTACGGTACGCCGCAGCGCTCCGTTACGGGGTTCGACCAGCGACGTCTCAACATGCTGCTGGCCGTGCTTGAGAAACGGGCGCGCTTCCGTCTCGGGCAGAAAGACGTGTTCCTGAACATAGCCGGCGGTCTGAAAGTGACCGATCCGGCATTGGACTTAGCTGTGGTGGCCGCCGTGATGTCGTCGAATTTCGACATGTCGCTGCCGCCGCGCACGGCTTTCGCCGGCGAGGTGGGCCTGTCGGGCGAGGTGCGCACCGTCACCCGTGTGGAGCAGCGTGTGGCCGAGGCCGAGAAATTAGGATTCAACACCATCTACATTCCCAAGGGGAATCTGAAGGGAATGTCACCCAAATTCAAGATCAATGTGGTGGAGGTGGGCAAGGTGCAGGAACTGGTTCAGTCGCTGTTCGGCAGCGGACGCAACCGTTCTGACGCCGACACCCGGGAATAGGACATCCGACCCGAATAAACCGGAATAAAGATGAGGGAGTGTCGATTGCGGCACTCCCTCGTCGGATAAAATACAAAATCAAAAATCAGCTCAGTCAGGCCGGCGTCATTTCTTGGCCGACATGCGTACAGTGCGGGTCAGCGTTCCGGGTTCCTTGCCATCGGGCAGATCGGCCGCGCTTTCCACAACCTTGAATCCGAAGCTGATTACTCCGAAAGCCAGTGTCTTGTCTACCTGAAGCACGTTCATGCGCATGCCTAACAGGAACTTGCCGGCCGAGAAATCGTCAGTGGCGATTGCGGCGCCGTAGGGAGCGATGACCGAAGTGCCTAACGGATAACCGTCAAGTACGTACGTCACCTCGTTTACGGCAGCTTGCTTGTTGTCGTTGCCCTTGCAGGTGATACTCTCTATCTTGAGCGTATCGCCCTTGACCACATAGATGGCATCCTCGCCTTCGACGACATTGTCGAATGTGACAGTTATGTCTACGTCAGGCAGATCGTCGTCGGAATTGCACGATGCCAGAAAGCCCAGAGGCAACAGCAGCAACAGGTAAAGTAATTTTTTCATCCTTGTATCAAATTAGATTAATTGATTATTATTTATGGAACTATATCTTATAACGGTTCCTTGATTTTATAATTATAACAAACATCTATTATAAAAGATTAAACGCATAACTCTGTAAATTGCGGAAAAAGTGTTATCTTTGTGACATGGAATCGAAAATATACGAAACGATCGACGATGAAGTCGTCGTAACGGATACTAAGGCCGGGGGCACCGTCGAGTCCCCGAAAAGCGGCGAACGGCTGGTGGATTACCGTAACGTCACGATAGAGCGTGCCGCCCGCGTGGTGCTGAAGGGGGTGACGTTCAGCGTGTCGGAAGGTGAGTTCTGTTACCTCACCGGCAAGGTGGGCAGCGGCAAGAGCTCGTTGCTCAAGACCCTTTATGCCGAGGTGAAAATACCTGAAGGCGACACGGCGCGTGTGCTGGACTACGATCTGTTGCGGCTGCGCAGCCGTCAGATACCGGGACTGCGCCGCTCGCTGGGCATCGTGTTCCAGGACTTCCAGCTGCTTCAGGACCGTTCGGCGGCCGCAAACCTGCGCTTCGTGCTGAAGGCCACCGGCTGGAAGTCGAAGGGGGAGATAGAGGACCGCATCGAGGAGGTGATGAAGGCCGTGGGAATGGAAAACAAGGCATACAAGATGCCTCATGAGCTCAGCGGCGGCGAGCAGCAGCGCGTCGTGATAGCCCGCGCATTGCTCAACAGCCCCAGGCTGATACTGGCCGACGAGCCTACCGGAAACCTCGATCCGCAGACCGGATCCCAGATAGTGGACCTGCTGCACAGACTTTCCGACCAGGGCACCGGAGTGATCATGGCCACCCACAACATGCAGATGGTGGAGGATTTTCCCGCCCGAGTGCTCCGTTGCGAAAATAAATCGCTGATTTGATTCGCGCCGGAGCTTTCCTGGCGTATATTTTGCAATTAGTGACGGTTAACGGTCAGATTTTTGCTTAAAAATTTCGTAATGCAGAAATAATTCCATAATTTTGTGACACCATGAAAGCTCCGTAGTAATGCGGGTCTTAATATTACAGCATAATCCGTGATAAACGGATATTGAATTATAGAAAAAATTAGAGAATCAAATACCAAACCAATGGCAGAAAAGAAAGAAAAACTGTTCGACATGTTTTCGCCTGTGACCACCGAGGAGTGGAAGGCGAAAATCACAACGGACTTAAAGGGTGCTGACTTCGACCGTAAACTGGTGTGGCGCACCAACGAGGGGTTCAACGTACAGCCGTTCTATCGACTTGAGGATTTGTCGAAGCTGACCCACCTGGGCAGTCTTCCCGGCGAATATCCCTATGTTCGCGGCACACGCGCCGACAACGACTGGCTGGTGGCTCAGGCCGTACAGGGCGACACCCCCGAGGCTATGGCCGACCATATCCGCCACATCACCGACCGCGGCGTTGAGTCGCTGCGCGTCAAGTTGGGCAAGAATCCCGCCGAGGCCCTGAAGGTGATCCTGAAGGACGTGGACCTGAAAAAGACCGAAGTGAACATCGACTGCTGCCCCGGCAAAGCTGCCGAGGTTGCCGCCGTTCTGGTAGAAATGATCAAGGAAGCAGGAGCCGCCGACGCATTCCGCGGAGCCATCAACTACAATCCGTTCCGTCGCTTGCTGAAGCACGGCCTGCCGTTCCCCAAGAACGCCGCGGAGGAGGGCCTGAAGGTGTACGAGGCCGTCAAGGATGTGAAGGGCCTGCGTTGCTTCGCAGTAGACTCCTATATGCTCAATAACGCCGGCGCGTTCATCACCCAGGAAATGGGATACGCCCTGGCCTGGGGTGCCGAATGGCTCACCATGATGACGGAAGCCGGTCTCGGCGTTGACGAGGTGGCTCAGCGCATCAAGTTCAACATGGGCATCAGCTCCAACTACTTCATGGAGATAGCCAAGTTCCGCGCCGGCCGCATGCTGTGGGCCGAGATCGTGAAGGCTTACGGACCGAAAGAGGACGACAGCTGCAAGATGTGGGTACACGCACTGACCAGCATGTTCAACCAGACTCTGTACGACTCGCACGTGAACCTGCTGCGCTCCATGACGGAGACCATGTCGGCCGCACTGGCAGGCGTGAATTCAATCGAGACACTTCCCTTCGACAGTTGCTATCAGACTCCCGACGAGTTCTCGGAGCGCATAGCACGCAACCAGCAGATTCTGCTGCGCGATGAGTCGCACCTCAACAAGGTGGTAGACCCTGCCGGAGGTTCATATTATATCGAGACGCTGACCGCCTCCATCGCCGAGCAGGCATGGAAGCTGTTCAACGAGACCGAGGACGCCGGTGGCTTCGAGGCATTGCTGAAGCAGGGCGAGATCCAGAAGAAAGTGAACGAGAGCGGAACGAAGCGTCACCTCGACGTGGCACGCCGCAAGGAGAACCTGCTTGGCACCAACCAGTTCCCGAACTTCAACGAGACGGCGCTTCAGAAGGTGCAGGGCGAGAGCTGCGGATGCGGATGCGGCTGTCACCACGAGGAGCCGGCCGACGGCGCCGTGGAGTGGCTCAACATGGACCGCGCCGCCAGCCAGTTCGAGCAGCTGCGTCTTGACACGGAGCGTTCGGGCAAGCGTCCCAAGGTGTTCATGCTCACCATCGGCAACCTGGCCATGCGTCTGGCACGCGCCCAGTTCAGCTCCAACTTCTTCGCCTGCGCCGGTTACGAGATAATCGACAACATCGGCTTCGAGACGGTGAAGGAAGGCGTAGACGCCGCCATCGCCAGGAACGCCGACGTAGTGGTGCTGTGCAGCAGCGACGACGAGTACGCCCAGTACGCCCCCGAGGCTTTCAAGGAACTGGACGGCCGCGCCATCTTCGTAGTGGCCGGAGCTCCCGCCTGCATGGACGACCTGAAGGCACAGGGTATCGAGAACTTCATCCATGTCAAGGTCAATGTGCTTGACACGTTAGTAGATTTTAACGCCAAACTCCTTAAGTAACCATGCGTCCGAATTTCAAAGACATAGATATAAATAAAGTAGTGATCGCCAAGGATCACAAGCCCGCTGCGGCGCAGGAATGGATGACCGCGGAGCTGATTCCCGTGAAGCCCGTCTATACCGAGGCCGACCTGGAGGGCATGGAGCATCTGAATTTCGTGTCGGGTCTTCCTCCCTTCCTGCGTGGCCCGTACAGCGCCATGTACCCGTTGCGTCCCTGGACCATCCGTCAGTACGCCGGATTCTCCACCGCCGCCGAGTCCAACGCATTCTACCGCCGTAACCTGGCTTCCGGTCAGAAGGGTCTGTCGGTAGCGTTCGACCTCCCGACCCACCGCGGTTATGACGCCGACCACGAGCGCGTCGTCGGTGACGTGGGTAAGGCAGGTGTGTCCATCTGCTCGGTTGAGGACATGAAGGTGCTGTTCGACGGCATACCCTTGAACAAGATGTCGGTGTCCATGACCATGAACGGTGCCGTACTGCCCGTGCTGGCGTTCTACATCAACGCCGGTCTGGAGCAGGGAGCAAGCCTCGAGGAAATGGCAGGTACCATCCAGAACGACATCCTCAAGGAGTTCATGGTGCGTAACACATACATCTACCCGCCGGCATTCTCCATGAAGATCATCGCCGACATCTTCGAATACACGTCGAAGAACATGCCCAAGTTCAACTCCATCTCAATCTCCGGCTATCACATGCAGGAGGCGGGCGCAACGGCCGACATCGAGCTGGCATACACGCTGGCCGACGGTCTGGAGTATCTGCGCGCCGGTGTGAACGCAGGCATGGACATCGACTCGTTCGCTCCGCGTCTGTCATTCTTCTGGGGTATCTCGATGAACTATTTCATGGAGATAGCCAAGATGCGTGCCGCACGTATGCTGTGGGCCCGGATAGTGAAGTCGTTCGGCGCCAAGAACCCGAAGTCGCTGGCACTGCGCACGCACTGCCAGACCTCCGGCTGGTCGCTGACCGAGCAGGATCCGTTCAACAACGTAGGCCGTACCTGCGTCGAGGCTATGGGTGCCGTCTTAGGCCACACCCAGTCGCTGCACACCAACGCGCTGGACGAGGCCATCGCACTGCCTACCGACTTCTCGGCACGTATCGCACGTAACACTCAGATCTATATCCAGGAGGAAACCAACGTCTGCAAGGAGATCGACCCGTGGGGCGGCTCGTACTATGTGGAGAGCCTGACCAACGAGATCGCTCACCGCGCATGGGAGCACATCCAGGAGATCGAGAAGCTCGGCGGTATGGCCAAGGCCATCGAGACCGGTCTGCCCAAGCTGAAGATAGAGGAGGCCGCCGCACGCACGCAGGCTCACATCGACTCCGGCAGCCAGACCATCGTGGGTATCAACAAGTTCCGTCTGGACCACGAGGATCCCATCGACATCCTGGAGGTGGACAACACCGAGGTGCGCAAGGAACAGTGCGCCCGTCTGGAGGAACTGCGCAAGAACCGCGACGAGGAGGCTGTGAAGAAGGCTCTGAACGACATCACGGAGGCCGTGAAGGATCCGTCGAAGGGCAATCTGCTCGACCTGGCCGTAAAGGCCGCAGGTCTGAGGGCGTCGTTGGGCGAGATCTCCGACGCATGCGAGGCTGTGGTAGGACGTTATAAAGCTGTAATCAAAACCATATCAGGAGTGTATTCCAACGAAGAAAAGGGTGATCCCGAGTTTGAGGAGGCCCGCCGCATGGTTGCCGACTTCGCCAAGCGCGAAGGTCGCCAGCCGCGTATCATGATCGCCAAGATGGGACAGGACGGTCACGACCGTGGCGCCAAGGTAGTAGCCACCGGTTATGCCGACTGTGGTTACGACGTGGATATGGGACCGCTGTTCCAGACACCCGCCGAGGCTGCCCGTCAGGCAGTGGAGAACGACGTGCACATCCTCGGTGTCAGCTCGCTGGCCGCCGGCCACAAGACGCTGATCCCGCAGGTGATTGAGGAACTGAAGAAACTGGGTCGTCCCGACATCCTGGTTACCGCCGGCGGTGTGATTCCGGCTCAGGACTACGACTTCCTGTACAAGGCAGGTGTGGCAGCCATCTTCGGCCCCGGCACACGCATCCCGAAGTCGGCCATCGAAATGATCCGTATCCTCAACGAGGACCGCGAGGCTTGACATATAGCCACTGAAACATAGTGAGGACGCATCGGATTCCCGGTGCGTCCTCTGCTATATATGTGTGGACATGGGCAATTTTAGCACTGCCGGCGCGTTAAAGAGTAGATGGAAAACGACAAACCCCTATACGAAATAATTGATGAAGACGAACTGCCGTACGCTTACGGTCAGGATGATCCGGACCGTCCCGCGTACCCTGAAGCGGACGGCGGTGAAAAGGAAAAGAGCCGACCGTCGCGCATCAGTCTGCTGTGGCGTGTGATGCTCGGCCCCGCCACCGGATGGAAGGACCTGAAACGCGCCTCGCTTAAGAAGGAAGCCGTGGCCTCGGTATATTTTTATCCGTTGTGTGTGGCCGCCGCGCTCTCGCAGTTCGTCGATCTGATATACGAAGCCCACCAGTCGGTGCTGAAACTTATAGTCTCGGCGCTGGTGATATTCGTGTCCTATATATTCAGCTACATAGTGTTTCCCATATTGGGACGCCCTTTCCTGTGCGCTGAAGCCAACAAGACGCTGGAAACAAATTTCGGCCGTAATGCGTTGATGGTATTGTTCTCCACGCTGGCTCTGTTTAAGGTGGCTTATAATGCCATACCGTTCATGGAGCCGGTGCTGGTGTTCCTGCCGCTATGGACCATCTATCTGATACACCGCCTCGTGCCCGTGATGCGTGTGCCTAAGGAGAAATGGGGTACAACCACTGTGATTCTCAGTGTGCTCACCATCGGACTCCCGATGTTCTGGCAATGGCTGTTCGACATGCTGTTACCCGTGATGTAAATTTGGATATATGCGGCACTTTGTGTAATTTTGGAATGCAATGAAGGCTAAGGATATTAACATACAGAACAAGAAGGCGCGCTTCAACTACGAGATTGGCGACACATATACCGCCGGCATAGTGTTGACCGGAACCGAGATAAAGTCGATACGCGACGGAAAAGCGTCGCTGGTCGACTCCTACTGTCTGATCGAAAACGGCGAGGTATGGGTGAAGCAGATGAACGTGTCGGAATATTTCTACGGGTCGTACAACAATCACGTTGCACGGCGTGACCGGAAGCTGCTGCTGAACCGCAAGGAGATAGCCAAGCTGCAGAAGGCTTCGGAGAATCCGGGCTTTACTATCGTCCCTCTGCGCGTGTTTATCAACGACCGCGGCCTGGCCAAGATGGTGATAGGCGTGGGCCGGGGAAAGAAGGAATACGACAAGCGTCAGACTCTGCGCGAACGCGACGACAAGCGGCAGCTGGACCGTCTGTTCAAGAAATAACAAGCGATGGCTCCGAGAAAGATAGAGCTGTTGTCGCCGGCGGCGAACAAGGAAGTGGCCAAGGCCGCGATCCTGAGCGGCGCCGACGCCGTGTATATAGGCGCCACGAGTCATGGCGCTCGCCATCGTGCCGCCAATTCAATCGAGGATATACGCGAGGTGGTGGAGTTCGCGCACACTTATCGCGCCCGTGTCTATGTCACGGTCAATACCCTGGTCTACGACAACGAGCTGGAGCAGGTGCGCGAATTGATATGCCGTCTGTATGAAGCCGGTGTCGACGCGCTGATAGTGCAGGACATGTCGATACTGCGCATGGACATCCCGCCCATCGCGTTGCACGCCTCCACGCAATGCGACACACGCACGCCGGACAAGGCCCGGTTCCTGGAATCCGTGGGCTGTTCGCAGATTGTGCTGGCACGCGAGCTGACCATACCCGAAATCAAGAATATCTGCGACAGTGTCAGCGTGCCTGTGGAATGCTTCGTGCACGGCGCGCTATGCGTGAGCTATTCCGGCCGTTGCGGAGCGAGCCAGGCATGTCTGGGACGCAGCGCCAATCGCGGAGAATGCGCGCAGATGTGCCGCATGCCTTACACGCTGCGCAACGCCGACGGTCAGGTGATTGAGAAGGATAAGTATCTGCTTTCTTTGCGCGATTTCAATGCCTCGCCCCATCTGGAGGAGATGCTTGAGGCCGGAGCGTCGTCGTTCAAGATTGAAGGCCGGCTTAAGGATGTGGACTATGTCAGAAACGTCACGGCATATTACCGCAAGGCAATCGACGAGATCATAGCTCGGAATCCCGACCGCTATGTGCGCTCGTCGTTCGGTGAAAGTGTCATAAACTACACCCCGCGGCTTGATAAGAGTTTTAATCGCGGATTTACAGATTATTTCTTAGGCTCGCGCCGACCGGGCAGGATGGCATCGTTGCTCACGCCCAAGTCGATGGGCGAAGAGATAACGGACATCTCGATGCTGCATAACGGCGACGGCATCAGTTTCTTCAACGCACGTGGCGAATACGAGGGGGTTAATGTGAACGGTGTCAGGAACGGCCGTATCATCGGCTCGCGACCATTCGAATTGCCTAAGGGCGCGATGATTCACCGCACCAACGACATAGAATGGAACAAACTCTTGTCAGGCCGAACGCCCGAGCGCAAGCTGTGGGTGGACATGACAATTGACGAGGATAACCTTCGGCTGACAGACGAACGCGGACTGACGGCTACGGTATCGCTGCAGGGCGTAGCGAAAGACAAGGCCCAAAAGCCGATGCAGCCCGAACGGGTGTTAGGCAAGTTGGGCGCCACCGTTTACCGTCTTCGCAATATTGAGAACCGCCTGAATTCCGACACATTCATTCCTGCCTCCGTGCTGACCGAATTGCGTCGCAAGGGCACCGATATGCTGGACAGACTCAATATAGAGACTTATCCGTTCGACCGTCGGCGTCCTGAGGATAAAACTGCCGTTTATCCTGACCGGAAACTTGACGCGCGCGGCAACGTTGCGAATGTGATGGCCCGTAAGTTCTACGAGGAACATGGCGTCGAGTCGATGGATATGGCCGTGGAAAAGAATCCGCGTTATGCGGAAGCCGTGATGACCACCCGTTACTGTATGCTCCGCGAATTGGGAGCCTGTCAGCGCGACTGCAAGGATCCCGCCATCCGCCGCCGCTTCAAGCTGCCCTTGACCATCACCACCGGGCCGCACACATTCCGTCTCGCCTTCGACTGCGCCCGCTGCGAGATGTCCCTGTTCAAAGACTGATTCTTATTGCCGGAACAGCTCGGTGAAGGCTTTGGCGGAGAGGGTCGGGTCGACGGTGATTTCAAGCAGGTGACGACCCGGAGCGAACAGCGAGGGGAGGACGGAGTGGAGGGCAGTCCCGGAGTCGGCGTGGAGGTAATTCCAGCCGTAGGTATGGCATAAGGCTTCCAGGGGCAGATCGCGGGGGACACACAACATATCTTCGCGGATTGGCAAGCCCGAGGTGGCACCGATGCAGCGGAATATGCCACCGCCCCCGTTGTTCAGTACCACTATCTTGAAATCGTCGGGAACCAGGTCCAGTCCCATTATCTCGGGGGCGTATGAAAATGACATATCGCCCGTAATCAGCATGGTCGGGCCGGCATAACACACGGCGGTGCCTACGGCTGTGGCGTTGCCTCCCTCTATGCCCGACACCCCCCGGTTGCACCAGCAGGCATGCGGCATCGACGCAAGGCCCAGACAGGCGTATCTTATAGCCGTGCCGTTAGAGAAGAACAGGTTGAACTTACGCGGCACGGCATTCAGCAATATATTCATGGCCTTCAGTTCCGACCACGGCGCGGTGCCGATATATTTCTCAGCTCTCTTTATGGCTTTATGACGGGCATTGCGCCATGCCTCGGCATAACCCGAGGCACTGTTTTCGTCATGATACATACCGTGCCCTTTCATCCATTTTATAATAGATGCGAATCCTCGGAAAAACAGGGCCGGATCGGTGTCTATGTGAAGTGTCAATGACTGGTAGCAGTCCACGCCCGGGTCAGTGTCGCCAAGTGTCCAGCATTCCGCATCAGGACATGAGCGCAGAAACGTTTTGAGCCGTGACGACACGACGGCGCCTCCTATGGAAATGATGATGTCCGGACGCAATGACCGTAGCGTATCTTCGTCGGCAGCCAGAGCCAAGTCCGTGACGCAGGCGTCGGGATGTCCGGTAAGGTGTAGGTTCGACAGAGGCTCGGCGCAGATGGCCGTCTGTGGCAACTGAAGAAAGGCAGCCAGCGATTTATTGAGCCTTGAATCCGGACTCATGGAGCCCGCCACCACCAGTGTCTTCTTGCCGGCCACTGTCCCTGCCAGTTCCCTGTATTGCGCCGGCGTCAGTGTCTTGGGCCCTCCCAGTGTCTTTATTTTCCGCACTGAGGCGGAAGCCGAAGTCCCATCCGTCCCGGTTGTCTCTCCGATCGGCGCGTCTATCTGCACATTCACATGCACGGGGCCCGGGATGCCGGATGTCGCCGCTATCCACGCCTCGTTGGCCATGCGGTTCACGTACCATTCATATTCGGACCGGAATGCCGGATTGCCGCATTCTACCGAATTTCCGTCCGACACGGGAATGTCGAAACTCCGCTTGACTATATTCTGCAACGCGCCCGGCTGGCGCATGGTCTGCGAATCATTCTGATCAATCCATCGTTTCGGCCTGTCGGCCGAAACGACGATGAGCGGTACATGGCGGTGGAACGCCTCGGCCACGGCCGGAGCGTAATTCAGCAACGCCGTGCCTGAGGTGCAGCACAGCATCACCGGCCGGTTCGTGGCTATGGCCATACCCAAGGCCACGAACGCGGCGGTGCGTTCGTCGGTAACGACGCGGGATTTTATCTGCGGGCGTGCGGCTATGGCCATCAGCAGCGGAGCGTTGCGGCTGCCGGGGCTTACCACGGCATTGCGCAGCCCCTGTGCCGTCAGCACGTCAAGCAGCACGCGGCAATTGGTCTTGGCCGTATCCATATCAGGCATGGCATGAGTTGATGATGTGCGCCATCTTCTCCATCAGGTCCGGTTTGTTCTCGTTGGTGCGTAGCGGAGCACCGAGTGCCTTGCGTTTCAGCGATGACTTCAATGCGCTCGACATTCCCGGCATGGACTGTTCAGCAACGATCTCCCAGCCGCACACATGGTTCAGGGTGCTTGATACTGCACTTTCGCCATCTGAATTGATATGTCCCTGTCCTATCTCCGTCATAGGCTCCACGCGGAAATAGACGTTCCCGGAATTATCGGCCACGAAGCTCAACACGCCCTCATGGTCGTCGGCTATCGCCGCGAAACGAAGCGGCGACCGGGTGCCATACTTTATCTTGGAGTTGGCACCCTTTTCGTATATCTCGGCTAATGGAACGCGCAGCGGTTCGCTGTTTTCATAACACATCACCAGATTGGCGTGCTCCATGTCGTGCGGTATGATCAGGCTCAGTATGCAGTCACCCTCGCAATACAGGTCGGTCGGACTGAATTCCACATTGCCTTTTTTGTCGAAGTATAGATAGCCGGAGGGTTCGGAATATCCGTCCTCGTAATCATGCAGCACATTGGGGCGCCACGATGAGGTATAGGTGGAATCGGCCGGAGTGGCTGAGGCGGATGTATCGGATGTGGGTTCATTGGTCTGGTGACTGGCCGCGTTTAATGAATCGGCTTCAGGGGTTGCTTCGGCGCGGGCTTCGGCTTTCAGGGCCTCGGCATGTAGGCGGCTGCGGTCCTCCAGTTCCGCCAACTGGCGACGCCGGTCGCGCTTGAATTCCTCCTCGGCCTGGCCGGTGAAGTATTTGGTGGACTGACCGGACAGACGCACATACAGGCGGTCCTTGTAATAAATCGGCTCAAGGCTCTTTTCGATGTCGAAGCGTATCACCACGCGCCCCTTCTCGCGGTTAAGCTCGTCGTCGTCGACCGACACCGAGATGCGCGCCAGGGCCGTGGGTCCGAAGTTGTCGGCCAGCAGATTGTCGATGTACACCTGCAGCTTGTCGGCGTCCGTGATCTTATGCTGATGTTTGCCGGCCACAAGCGTGTGCGTGCGGAAATATTCGAAGTCGTCGGGCAGACCGGCTGCGTATCCCTCGTTGTTCACGCCTAAGAACAGCGTGCCCCCCTCGGCGTTCAGGAATCCGGCTATGCGCGACAGGATGTGGTCCTGCTGGGCCATAGGGTCGGGATACATCTTCTGGCCGCGTGCCACGGCCGGATAGACGATGCTGGTCTTGAACTCGATGAATTTGGATTCCGAGCCGTAATATTTGCCCAGACGCGTGTCGCTCACCACATCCAGCGCGTTGCCTATTTCCTTGCGCAGACGCGAACAGATGTCATCGGAATTGTCGCTCACGTCCGACATCATGTTGAACGACAGCACCATCCGCGCTATGGTGCGGTCCAGTTCCGACGATTCGGGATCCCGGGCTATCTCGTATAGTGCGGAGTTATAACTTTCGTCGCCCATCCAGGCCACCATCTCCAGGCGTCGGTACATGCTGGTGAGGATGGGTACCTTAAGGCTTTCCTGTTCCAGCTTGGAAAGCTCCGCGAGGTCGATGCGTTTGTTGGTGGCATAGTAATCGTGCATCAGCAGCAGCTCGGCATGTGTGGAAAGAGCATCGGCTTTCTCCTTGTCGTCGGCCATCAGGGCCAGGATGCGAGCCAGACGCAGATAGTCGTAAGCCTCCAGCAGATCCTTCTCCGCTATGGCGGCGTAACGGATTATCTCTACTAATTCCTGCATATCATCGGGCAGCAGCTCGTCGTATTCCTCCTCCATCTGCCCGTCGCCATCCATGTTCATGTCGTCGTCGCCGTTGAGCGACAGGGCGCGGAATATGTTCCTGAACGCGTCGGATGTGGTGAAATTATCGGCGTATTTGTCCAGCTTCTCGGTGATATATCCGTTTATCACGCCGCCCGACACACTGTATAGCTTCACGTTTACGATGTCGCTGTTGCGTATGTCGAAGCTGGAATCCGCCTCGACGAACAGTCCGAATCCCTTCAGGGTCAGCGCACTGAAATTATGGCCTTCGGTTATGTTTTCGGCATTGGTGATTACGGCGCGGTATTCGGTGTTGATGTCCATGTTGTCGCGCACATATTCGCCGGCCTGTTCCAGCAGCGAGAAGTGGTATCTGCCGTCGTCGTCCACATCGGCCACTGTGGCGCGGAACTGCAGCGGCTTGCCGTTGGCGTCGTGCCAGCAAGTGTCGTCCAGGTATCTTACGCGATAACCTACCACGTCCTTGCAGTCGATGTATCCGGAGCCGTCCTCGTAGTCGTCGTCGATGATGCTGCACAGGAACCGGGGATTGCCCTGGTCGTCGTCACGCAGCATGGCATTGACCTCGATTGTCACCACGTCGCCCGGCTCGGCCTTGACGGTGTAGTGGGGGCGGTCTGTCTGAACCGTGATCTCGTCGCGGCGGAACAGTTCGTGCTCTATGTCGTTCCACCATGAGTTGTGGTCGTTCATCCTCTTGATCTTGGAGCCTGACATACCCTTTATGCCGCCTATCATGATGGAGGGATGAAGCCACTGCATCAGCACGGAAGGCACGGCCTGTTCGGGGTCGCGTGTGGAGTCGTTGCGGGTCAGCTCCATCCCTTCGGGACTGATGGAGAGTTCCAGCTGACCTGAGGTGAACCGATGGTTTCCGCGAATCAGCGACAATGGCGAGCTGATGGTGCGCGTGGCGGCCGCGGCCACCAGATACATCGGGTCGCGCAGCTGCGAATAGAGCGGCTTGGTCAGCGAGGTGCATCCGAACAGGGCGCCTATGGCCTGGTTCAGCACGTTCCGGGTCCGGTTGGTGCTGAGCAGCGATATGTAACGGTAATAGTATGAGTAAGTGCGGTTCAGGTCGGTGCCCGGCTTGGATAGCAGGATCTTGAGCGCTGTGGCCGTTACCGCCGTGAGCACCTTCTCCTTCTGGCTGCGGGTCTCGGCCTGCGGCAGTCCGTCGATGCTGGCCGCCGCCTGCTGCAGATACATCTCGAACTGCTCCACGAACGCCGTGCGGAACGGTTCGCGCTCCCAGTTCTCGAGGTTGCGCGTGAAGATGCTCTGGAATATGCTGTTCAGATAGTCGCTGACCTTGTGCGGGTACAGACGGAATATCATCATCATTACTCCGAACGCCTGGTCGGGATGATACAGATAGCCGGATTTCTCGAGCTTGGCGAATATGGAGCTTACGAACTCATCGAGCTTGTCGTTGCGCAGCAGACCCATGAACTGCTCGTAGGGCTGCACGGATTCCACCAGTGTTGTGATCTGCTGCTGCATCGACTTGCGTGCCTCGAACGCCAGACCCTCCAGAAAGTCGGAATCCTCCAGGAAGTACAGGGCACCGGCGCGTAACGCCGAAAGGAACTGGCTCACCTCCGAAATGCGGTATTTCAGCGTGTCGGCCGTCAATCCCCAGGGGAACGTGCTGAGCGTGAGGCGCATCTTGTTGATGAACCATAACGGGTTGTGGTTGTCAAGGTCGCATTTCAGGTATTCGTAATCCGGACCTGAGGTCCATAATTCGCGGATGAAATTTACCAGCGTGGAGGAGAGTCCTAATTTCTCGGCCAGAGACTTGGGCTCGTAGAATGGCAGGCGGGCGCTGTCGTTGTCGAAACGCACGATGCAGCCCACTTTGCTGAGCGACTGGAACTTACAGCTCACCTTCTGGCCCTTCTGCAACATGGCGTTGCGGTCATGTATGCTGAATATCAGGCCATTGCTGTCCACAACCTTGAATTTGTCGTGCATACGGTCCAGCGGTACGTAGGTCACGGTGCATTCTATGCTTTCGCCGCGTCGGAATGTATCGTTGTAAAGCTCGTAAATAATGGCGGGCAGATGCTGTTTCACTGTCACCACGCCGTTATAGGAGATTATGATGCGGCAGGCGATATATTCCGGCAATTGGAATTCGGGTTCCTTCTGGAAAGGCAGTTTCGGCACCTGGACCGTTTCGTTCAGACCGTGGACGGAGCCGGTCTTGATGTTAATGAATTCGGGGTCTGTCACCGACCTGTCTACTTCGAAAAGTACGATTTCACCTTTTTTGAAAGCCATGATGGGGTTTGTTTTTGGGTTGATAATTAAAAATGGAGCGGAGCTCCTTACGGAAACGGCTCCGCGCGGGAGGAGGGAGAGCGAGAGGAAGGAGGAAAGAGGGGAAGGAGGAGGGAGAGCGAGAGGAAGGAGGAAAGTGAAGGAGGAGAAGGAGGAGCGGGGGAAAGGAAACGAGGAAAGAGGAAAAGAGAAAAATAAAGCGGAGAGAGGAGAGGGGGAATGGGAGGGTCAGAGCTGGGGGGCTTTGAAGCGTAGCGGGGTGTAGCCGAGCAGGAAGGCGGATGCGGCCATGCGTTTCTTGCCGGCGGGCTGCAGTTCCACAATTTCAAGCCAGCGGTCGGAGGTGGCCACGAGCAGGCGCTTCTTTTCGATGCGCACGTCGCCCGGTTCGGAGCCGGTGCTGGGCTCGTCGGTCAGCGCTGTGGTGTAAATCTTGACGTCCATGGGGGCGTGGTTCAGCAGCTCAAGAGCCGAGTATGCGGCGGGATACGGCGACAGGCCGCGCACCTGGTTGTGTATCTGCGCTGCCGGTCGATTCCAGTGTATGGCCATATCTTCCTTGAAAATCTTGGGAGCGGGAATGAATTCCCCTTCGGGCTGCGGGATGGGCTTTACGCATCCGTTCTCGATGTCCCGGACGGTCTTCGACACCATGTCGGCGCCCAGGACCATGAGGCGGTCGTAGACGGTGCCGACGTTGTCCTCGGGCAGGATGTCGATGCGCTGCCGGTCGATGATGGAGCCGGTGTCGATGTCGTGATTCAGGAAGAATGTGGTGACTCCGGTTTCGGTCTCGCCGTTCATTATGGCGCGGTTGATGGGAGCGGCGCCACGGTATTTGGGCAGCAGGGCCGCGTGGAGATTGAACGTGCCTTTGGGTGGCATGGCCCATACGGCTTCGGGCAGCATGCGGAAGGCTATCACCACGAACAGATCGGCCTGCAGCGACTGAAGCTCGGACAGGAATTCCGGATTCTTCAGCTTTTCCGGCTGCATTACTTTCAGACCGTGCTCAACGGCATATTTTTTGACGTCGCTCTGAATCAGCTTGTGGCCGCGGCCGGCTATCTTGTCGGGCATCGTCACCACTGCCGCTATGTCGTGGCCGTCGGCCACCAGTCGGTCAAGACTCGGCACCGCAAACTCTGGTGTTCCGAAAAATACTATCTTCATAATTCTATGTCAATGAACGGCCCGGTGCTTATTCCAGCACAGGTCCGTATCCTTCAATTATTCTGTTGTTAACGTTACGCTGTATGGACTCATGCACGAACAGTTTGGCGCGCCCGACGGCTTCGGCCATATCCAGGCCGTGGCCTAAATATGAGGCGATGGCCGAGCTGAGCACACAGCCGGTGCCGTGCAGATTGCGCGATGCGATTCGTGGCGTGGTGTATTCCTGAAGCAATTCCGAGCCGCGATAGAGGGAGTCGGTGCAGGCTTCAGAGTCGGTGTCACCGCCCTTCAGCAGGAGGTAAGGGGAGAGGGTGTTCAATGGCCTTCCGGCCATTGCGCGGAATAGGGAGGCTTCCTGAACGTTCGGGGTGACGAGAGAGGCGAGAGGAAAAAGGGAATGAATCATGGCGCGGGCGGTGCCGTCGCGGCGGTCTATAAGCTCGCCTCCGGCTGTGGGGGCCAGCACCGGGTCCATGACTACGTTCCGAAGATTGTGGCGGCTTATGGTTTCGGCTACGGCTTCTACTGTTTCCGGAGTGGGGAGCAGTCCGATTTTCACGGCATCGGGCCGTGCGGCTTCCACGGCGGCGTCAATCTGGTCACGTAACAGATCCGTGTGAGTGGGGTTGATTGACTTGACGCCGTGCTGGTTCTGTACGGTCAGGGCGGTGATGCAACTGAGAGGGTAGGACCCGGTGCGCGCGCACGTGCGGATGTCGGCGCTCATGCCGGCGCCTCCCGTGGGATCCATCCCGCTTATCAGCAATATCACCGGAGTCTTGGACATGGTCAGGCGTTTTGTGTAGGTTGTGGGTTTTCTTCCTTGCCGTCGGTCTCGGTCTGCGGGAGGGCCGAGGCTATTTCCCGGCGGCACTGTTCCATCAGCGCCTTTGTGTTGAAACCGCGCTCGCCGGGCCATATCGGTTTATGGATGGTCATGCGTATGTGCGAGGGCGTCATAAGGTAGGTGTATCGGGGCATGGCGCGGAAACTGCCGTCGATGGTGATGGGCACCACAGGCAGCTTGAACTCGCCGGCCAGCATGAAGGCGCCCCGCTTGAAGGCCGTCATGTTGCCGTCCCATGTGCGGCTGCCTTCGGGGAATATCACCAGCGACATACCGCCCTTCAGGGTCCCTTCCGATTCACGGATGGTGCTCTTGATGCCGGCGATGCTGCTGTCGTCCACCATCACGTGTCCCGCCTTGCGGCAGGCTTTGCCCACCATGAAAATGCTTTCAAGTTCCTTCTTCATGAGCCACTTGAAGTTGTGGTTCAGGAATCCGTAGATGGTCCAGATGTCGTATGCACCCTGATGGTTTGCCACGAACACGTATGATTGCTTCGGGTCGATGTTCTCGCGGCCGCGCACCGTGACGCGCATCAGATAGAGCGCGCACGTCACCTGCGACCATATCTTGGCCGGCCAGTACCCCCAGAAATCGCGGTTGCCCATCCAGCATCCTGCCAGCGTGATGGCGGCTGTGATCAGGGTCAGCACCACGAATATCGGGGTGGCTATGAATATTTCATAAAATATGTAGAGGCCGCGCAGCATCCACTGCCACGCGTTGCGATGCGGCCTCGCGGCTCGCACTGGAGGTCTCTGTTCCATTATTGTCCTATTTTCTAACCTTTTCTATCGTTTTCTATCGTCTATAAACCGACATTACAAAATTAAGTTATTTTCGCGAAAAATCAAAGCAATTAAGACATATTAAGACTCCGGGACAACATATTAAGACTCCGCCTCGCCATTGGGGCGGGACGGAGCCTTGATGACCGGCCGGAGCCGGATGCGGTTCGGATGTTATTCCTCGTCGCCGGGGGCGATGAGCTTGTAGCCTTTGCCGTGGATGTTGATGATCTCTACGGCGGGATCGTCCTTCAGCAGCTTGCGCAGCTTGGTGATGTACACGTCCATGCTTCGGGCGTTGAAGTAATTGTCGTCGATCCAGATGGACTTCAGTGCGTAGTTGCGTTCCAGAATCTCGTTCATGTGCTGGCACAGCAGCGACAGGAGCTCGCACTCCTTGGTGGTCAGCTTCTGGACCTTGCCGTCGCACAGCAGGGTCTGTTTCTGGGTGTCGAACGTGTATTTGCCAATCTGGAACACGGTCACGTCCTTGTCCTTCTTGCCGCGCACGCGGCGCAGGATGGCTCCGATACGCGACACAAGCTCCTCCATCGAGAAGGGCTTTGGAATGTAGTCATCGGCTCCGATCTTGAAGCCCTGCAGCACGTCCTCCTTCAGGTTCTTGGCCGTCAGGAAGATGATGGGCACGTCGCGGTTCACCGCACGTATCTCCTGTGCCAGCGTGAAGCCGTCCTTCTTGGGCATCATCACGTCCAGCACGCACAGATCGTATTTCCCTTTCAGGAACGCCTTGTAACCCTTGTCACCGTCATTGCACAGGTCGGCGTAGAATCCCTTGGCCTGCAGAAACTCGCGCAACAGCATACCCAGATTCTCGTCGTCCTCGCAAAGAAGTATTTTTAGTTTCTCATTCATATCGTAGTCGGTGTTTATTTTATAATTATAACAATTAAGTATTAAAATATATTTATCGGTGTCAAATTTTATACAGAATTATTAAGAAGCGTCCTGTTGTTGCTGAGTCAGCGGGAGCTTTATGATGAATGTGGAACCTTCGCCGGGCGTGGATTCCACCGTGATGGACCCGTGGAAGGCGGTTATCATTTTCTTGACGTATGCCAGGCCGAGTCCGAAGCCCTTGACGTCGTGGCGGTTGCCCGTCGACACGCGGTAGAACTTGTCGAATATTCGCTTCAGGTCGTCTTTGTGGATGCCGATGCCGTTGTCCCTGACCCGAATCTCCAGATGCCGGTCGTCGGGATTGCCCGTTGTTACCGATAACTCCGGCTCGACATCCTCGCGGCTGTATTTCAGCGCGTTTTCCAGCAGATTGTGTATCACGTTGGTAAACTGCAGCTGGTCCACGTGGATGTCGGAGTCGGTGGCCTCCAGGTCGGCGAACAGCGTGCCCCCCTGACGCTCCACCTTGAGCTTGAAGTTGGTCACTACGTTCTCGATTATCTCGTTGGCGTTGACATCGGTGAATTTCAGGGAGCTTTCGGCATTGTCAATCACCGAGAGGTGCAGCACCTTCTCCACCTGGAAGCGCAGACGCTTCGATTCGTCGGATATGACACCGGCCAGGTGCTTGATCGATTCGGGCGACTTGCGCACCGACGAGTCCTCCAGCATCTGCGCCGCCAGCGAAATGGTGGCGATGGGTGTCTTCAGCTCGTGCGTCATGTTGTTGACGAAGTCGGTCTTCATTTCCGTCAGCTTCTTCTGTCTGAAGGCCAGTATCACGGTGTAAAGGAACACCACCAACAGTATCGCCGAGAATGCCAGCGACGGGATGATGAACCGCACGGAGCTGAATATGTAGTTGTGCTTGTTGGGGAATTCCACGCTGAGACGATAGGATACGTCGGTGTTTCCGAACAGCGGTATGGAATAGATGTCGTCGACTTTGGGGTCGTAGTCGGATGTGGCGTATATCTCGCGGCCACCGGCTGTGTTGACGGAAAACGCAAATGGAAGGTTCACGCCGTTATTGGCCAGCTCGGTCGACAGGCAGTTGCGCAGCACGGTCGAGTCTGCGCGCTGCATCACGGGACGCGAGCCGGAGTCGCGCAATATGTTGAGTATCACTTCCGCCAGCAGTCCCTTCTGATACAGGTACTGGCTGCGTATCACTTCCTGCATGGTGCCGTAGTGAGAGCTTACCGAGCCTGTGGCCGACGGGAAGGTGAGCGACGGGGGAGCGCTCGGCTCCTTGGTCATCTGGCTGTCGGTGCTGCCGGTATTGTTGAGGTCTTCGTAAAAACTCGACTCAATCACGTTGGCGTCTTCCTGCAGGAAGTGCAGCGTTTCCTGGCGGTCCATGAACTCCGAAGTGGCGTACAGCGAGCGCATCACACCCTCTGAGAACTGCTCCTCGCGCATCTTCACCATATTCTCAAGATACATGATCTGAAAATACAGCAGCGTGCCGAAAGTAATGGCCATCAGTATTGTAAGTATCCAGATTAAAGATCTTTTCATATAGTCACTCCCCTTCCAAGCTCTGAAAATTTAGATTGTTAATTAACAATTCGGGGCAAATTTAACAATTAAATATGAAAATTGCAAATTTTCTTGATTAATCCCGATTAATCCCGTTAAATCCCGATTCTCTCGGTTAATCGCGATTCTCTCGATTAATCCCGATAAATCTTGATTAGTCCCGTTAAATCCCGTCTATGCGTCATTGATTCCACATCGGTTTCCTATTGTATTAACAAAATTTTACATTTAAAGTTCGAACCTCCTGCACGTATCAAGGCGCCCCGGAGTAAACAATAAGCCTCAGGCCACGCCGTTTTATATTATTATGCAGATACTCAGAACATCCCTTATAATAATCATATCGTTGCTGACGGTGCTCCTCGCCGGCTGCAAGCAGCATTCAAAGAACGAGCCGGAGCCGATTCCGATTCCCGACCCTGTTCCAGGAAATGCCGAAGGTGTAACAATAGTATATGCCATAAACAATAGCTCGTTGTCCGGTATATTCCGGCGTGATACTGCTGAAATCAAGGCTGCTATGGATAGCATCGATATGTCGCGTCAGAAATTATTGTTATATCTTACTACAACAGATTCTACGACATGTCTTCTTGAATTGCAACAATCTCTAATAAAGAAAAAGATGGTGCTGACCTGGCGCAAGGTGAAGGAGTATGACCGCCAGCAGACATCCACGGCTCCCGCTGTGATGAAGCGCGTCATATCCGATGCGCTCAGTGTCTATCCCGATGCCGGACACTCATTGATATTCTGGGGTCACGGCACTGCATGGACGCCAGGTTTCAGCGACCATGAGACGCGCAGTGACGCTCCGGCCGATGTGCCGGCGCAGCATAGCTATGGCGGGGAATATGGCAAAGACAATGAATGGCAGTGGGCCGAAATAACCGACATAGCCAACGCCATTCCCGACGGCGCGTTTAAGACCATCTGGTTCGACTGCTGCTATATGTCGTCGATAGAGGTGGCTTATCAGCTTCGTAATAAGACACAGATGTATGTGGCCTATCCCACCGAGGTATGGGACGAAGGTCTGAACTATAATGAGGTTCTTCCTTATATAATGCGCAAGAATCAGGACCTGGTCGGTGGCGCCGCCGAGTTCTATTCCTATTATAATAGTAAGAACGATGCAGTGACGGTTTCGGTGATGGATATGAGCAAGATCGAGGCCGTGGCCGAGGCCACCCGCGCACTAATGCAGCAGTATCCCGACGAGATCGGCAAAGTGACCGGCGTATCTAACTATCGCCGTGGAGGCACTTACGGTTATTACGACATGATGCAGTTGTTGAAGCTGAAAGATCAGGGCGAGTTATGGCAGGGCGTTCAGGACAGCATGAACCGTTTTGTGGTATATCATGCCGAATCGTCGAAGGATTTCAACAACCGTCAGTGGGTGCAGACGCCCCTGTGCGGCGTGAGCATGCACAGCCTCAGCGAGTACGGTCAGAAGGAAGCGGACCATGAGCCCTTCTACCGCACCCTCGACTGGTACAAAGCCGTCTACGAGCAATAGAGGCGCGGGCTTAGAGCATTGACTGGATGAAGTCGTTGAGGTCGACGTCTTTGGGGAGGTTGAAGCGGGTGCGGAGACGGTAGCGCGAGGTGGCCACGCTGTCGCGCGATATACCCAGTGCCAGGGCTATCTCCTCGTTGCGGCGGCGCAGGGCGATAAGCATACACAGCAATTCGTTGCCTGATGTCAGGTCGGGATAATTCTTCCTCAGATTGTCAATGAAGCCGGGGTGCAGGTCGTTGAAACTCTTGCGGAACCGTTTCTCATCCTCCTTTTCAAGCAATATTGCCGGCAGCGCTTCGGACGTATTGGTATTCGCGTTGCTTTCAGCCTGTCTCCGGTTCAGATTCTCGATCTTGGTATTGAGGGCGATGCGTTCGGCCAGCAGTGTGTCGATGTTCTGTTGCGTAAGCTGTTGCTTCTGTTTGTGGTTGCGCGAGCGCATTATCAGGAATGCGACAAGTCCCGCCACGACGAGCAGACCGATTACGGATATCAGGATGGTACGTTGCTGACGTGTCCGCAGTTCGGACTGCAGCACTGCGGTCTCGCGTTTCAGCTGCGAGGTGCGGTACTTGAAATCCATACCGAGCAGGAGGTTGCTGCGGAGTTCTTCAGCGATGCTGTCGTGCAGAGCCGCGGCTTCGGGATATATGTCAATCAGTTTCCTGTCCCCGGCCTTGGAGTAGGCGCGGGCCAGATACTGCAGGCTCCATTCCAGGCTCTCGCGATCGTTGTCCGTGCGAAATATTTTCACGGCATCTTCCATCATCGGGATGCCCTTCGCGTAATTCCCTTCAAGCACGTATGCATATCCTATCAGTAACCGGCTTACGGAAAAATCGGGATTGATGCGTTCCAGCGTCCTGCGCGCCGATGCGATTGAGTCCGGGGCATACTCCGGATGCTCTAAATAGAATACCGCCAGGAAAGTGCGGTTATGCCTTAAGTCACTGCGGCGCCATTTCTCGTTCTCGACCAGCGAGCATGACTCTACTGCACGGTGAAGGCATATCAGCTGGGAGTCGAGTTGATTGGTTATCTCGTATGTCATGCCGCGCATGCGCCACAGGTCCTGAAGTCGTTCCGGGACCTTGGCTTCGGCTATGGCCATGGCGCGCGAGTTGGCGGCTTTGGCTTCCTCGAACATACCCATGCGCTGGTACAGGTTGCCTATGTTGCCCAACAGCCGTACGGCGCCTTCGGGATTGATGCTGTCCGGATGCATCGTCTCCAGCGAATCGGCAGCGGCCTGCAGCAGTGTCAGGCCTTCGATATAATGCCCGTCGCGGCACAGTTCGCGGCCGCGTTCGGACAATTGTTCGAACGATGCGTGAGTGTCTTGTCGCGTTTGTGTCCTGTTGCAGGCGCCGGTCACGGCAAGAAGCACACAGGCTATTACCATTGCATAGAGTCTCATAAAACAAAATTACATTAAACATGCGAATAAAACAAATTCATTTGTTTGTTCACGAAGGGCTTTTGTTGTTTGCGGAGTGAGATTTTTTTCGTATCTTCGCAAAAAATAACAACAAAAACCATGAAGCGCATCACACTTGACAACCAATGGCCTGATTACCCCTCATTCGCGGAGGGTATCAGGCGTGCTCCCGACCGTGGATATACCCTCGACAAAGCCAAGACCAGATTAGCCCTGCAGAACGCCCTGCGCTATCTGCCGCCCGAACTGCACGAACGCGCCATCCCGGAGTTCTTAGACGAGCTGAAGACGCGCGGCCGCATCTATGCCTACCGTTTCCGTCCCGAAGGCCGCATCAAGGCCAAGCCCATAGACGAATACAAGGGCAACTGCATCGAAGGCAAGGCTTTCCAGCTTATGATAGACAATAACCTGGACTTTGAGGTGGCCCTCTATCCCTACGAACTTGTAACATACGGCGAGACCGGCCAGGTGGCGCAGAACTGGCTGCAGTACCGCCTCATAAAGAAATATCTGGAGGAGCTGACCGATCACCAGACATTGGTGGTGGAGTCGGGTCATCCGCTCGGCCTGTTCCCGTCGCGTCCCGACGCGCCGCGCGTCATCATCACCAACGCCATGATGGTGGGTATGTTCGACACTCAGCACGACTGGCACGAGGCCATGCAGCTGGGCGTGGCCAACTACGGCCAGATGACCGCCGGCGGTTGGATGTATATCGGCCCCCAGGGTATAGTGCACGGCACGTTCAACACAATCCTGAACGCAGGCCGCATGAAATTAGGAGTGCCCGAGGATGGCGACCTGAAAGGCCACATTTTCGTATCGTCCGGCCTGGGCGGCATGAGCGGCGCACAGCCCAAGGCAGCCGAGATAGCCGGCGCCGCCGCAATCATAGCCGAAGTTGACCTGTCACGCATCGACACCCGCCGCAACCAGGGTTGGGTGCAGGAGGTGACCGACTCCATCCCCGAGGCTTTCCGCATGGCGCGCGAGGCGATGGCCCGCAAGGAACCGATTTCAATTGCCTATCACGGCAATGTGGTGGACCTGCTGGAGTATGCGGTGGAACACGACGAGCATATAGAACTTCTCAGCGACCAGACCAGCTGCCATGCCGTTTACGATGGCGGCTACTGTCCCGTATCGCTCACGTTCGACGAGCGCACCCGGATGCTGCACGAGAATCCCGAACAGTTCCGCAAGGAAGTGGATGAGTCGCTGAAGCGTCATTTCGAAGCCATCAAGGCTCTGGTGGCCCGCGGCACATACTTCTTCGATTACGGCAACGCCTTTATGAAGGCCGTGTACGATTCGGGCGTGAAGGAGATTTCGCGCAACGGTGTGGACGACAAGGACGGCTTCATCTGGCCCAGCTATGTGGAGGACATCATGGGCCCGATGCTGTTCGACTACGGCTACGGTCCCTTCCGCTGGGTATGCCTAAGCGGCAAGCACGAGGACCTGGTAAAGACCGACCACGCCGCCATGGAGTGCATCGACCCGGACCGCCGCGGACAGGACCGCGACAACTACAACTGGATACGCGACGCCGAGAAGAACGCGCTTGTCGTAGGAAGCCAGGCCCGCATCCTGTATCAGGACGCCATGGGACGCCTGCGCATAGCCTTGAAGTTTAACGAAATGGTGCGTAACGGCGAGGTCGGACCCATCATGCTGGGCCGCGACCATCATGACGTTAGCGGCACTGATTCCCCCTTCCGCGAGACCAGCAACATCAAGGACGGCTCGAACGTGATGGCCGACATGGCCGTGCAGTGCTTTGCCGGCAACTGCGCCCGTGGCATGAGCCTCGTGGCCCTGCACAACGGCGGTGGCGTAGGCATAGGCAAGGCCATCAACGGCGGATTCGGAATGGTGTGCGACGGCTCGGAACGTGTAGACGAAATCCTGAAACGCGCCATGCTGTGGGACGTGATGGGCGGTGTAGCCCGCCGCAGCTGGGCCCGCAACCCCAACGCCATGGAGACCGTGCGCGAATGGAACGACACGCAGGGCGACCGTGGCTTCATGATTACGGAGCCTTATATAGTGAATGACGAACTTCTTGACAAATTAGACATCTAATGGCCGTAGTCCTATGAAGAAGATAATAGAATGTGTGCCCAATTTTTCAGAGGGGCGCGACAAAGCGAAGATAGACGAGATTGTAAAGGCGATAGAGCAGGGTGGCGATGTCCGCGTGCTTGATGTTGACCCGGGCGAGGCCACGAACCGTACGGTAGTGACCTTCGTGGGCGAGCCGCAGGCCGTGTGCGACGCGGCGATAGCCGGAATGCGCAAGGCTGCCGAACTGATAGACATGCGCACGCATCATGGCGCGCATCCGCGTATGGGTGCCACCGACGTGCTGCCACTGATTCCCGTGTCGGGCATTACCCTGGAGGAATGCGCCGAACTGGCACGCAAGCTGGCCGAGCGCGCAGCCACCGAGCTGAACATACCCTGTTACAGCTACGAGGCCGCCGCATTCACGCCTGAGCGCAAGAATTTAGCTGTTTGCCGCGAAGGGGAGTACGAGGGACTGCCCGAGCGCATGGGTCACGAGGGTAAGGGTCCCGATTTCGGTGACCGTCCCTTTGACGAGGGAGTGGCGCGTACCGGCTGCACTGCCGTGGGCGCCCGCGATTTCCTGATTGCCGTGAACTTCAACCTCAACACCACCAGCACGCGCCGCGCCAACGCCATAGCGTTCGACGTGCGAGAGAAGGGACGCCCCAAGCGCGAGGGAGGCAAACTGACCGGCAAACCGCTGAAGGACGAGAACGGCAACACCATAATGATTCCCGGCACATTGAAGGGTACCAAGGCCATAGGATGGTACATAGATGAATATGGCATCGCCCAGGTGTCGATGAACATTACCGACATGAAGGCCACACCGCTGCATCGCGCTTTCGACGAGGTGAGCCGTGCCGCCATGGCCCGCGGTCTGCGCGTCACCGGTACGGAGATAGTCGGTCTCGTACCCAAGTCGGCCATACTCGATGCCGGCAAGCATTACCTCAGGATGCAGAACCGTTCGCTCGGCATCCCGGAGAACGAAATCATCAAGATAGCAGTCAAGTCGATGGGACTGGACGACCTCAAGCCGTTCAAGCCCGAGGAAAAGATAATTGAGTCGATGTTGGGAGTCCATAATAAGGGCCTTGTCGACATGACCCTGACGGAGTTTGCCGACGAGACGTCGAGCGAATCGCCGGCACCCGGCGGTGGCTCTATCTCGGCCTATATGGGAGCGTTGGGCGCGGCCCTCGGCGCGATGGTGGCCAACCTGTCGGCCCACAAGGCCGGCTGGGACGACCGCTGGGAGGAATTCTCGGACCAGGCCGTAAAGGGACGCGAGATTCAGGAGAAACTGATGCACTTGGTGGACGAGGATACCGATGCATTCAACCGCATCATGGCCGTGTTCGCCATGCCGAAAGGTACACCCGAGGAGAAGGAGGCCCGCAGCGCAGCCTTGCAGAAGGCCACGCTCTATGCCACCGAGGTACCCCTGCGCACCATGCGCGAGTCGTTCCGGGTATTCGAGCTGGTAAAGGCTATGGCCCTCAACGGCAACCCCGCGTCGGTGAGCGATGCCGGAGTAGGAGCGCTCGCCGCACGTGCAGCCGTGTTCGGCGCGTGGCTTAACGTCAAGATCAACGCCGCCGGACTCAAGGACCGCGAACAGGCCGACAAGCTGCTGAAGGAAGCCGCCGGCATCGCCGAAAAGGCTAAGAAGGAGGAAGCCGAGGTGCTGGATATAGTAAATCAGAAAATATCTTAAGACCATAATGAGAAGACTGGTCATAACCAACGCCAATATCTACACGCCCGTCGGCACCGCAGGAAAACGCGGTGCCGAAATGGGCGAGATATTGCATATCGAAAAGGGCGGGATCATCATCGAGGACGGGATAATCCGCTGGGTCGGTCCCGAATCGGAGATGCCGGAGCCGGAAGGCCATGTGCGCGACGAGGTGTATATGGACGCCTTAGGGCGCGCCGTGTTGCCGGGATTCGTCGACAGCCACACGCACCTTGTGTTCGGCGGTTATCGCCCGGAGGAATTCGGCTGGCGGCTGAAAGGGGACACGTACATGAGCATCATGGAGCGCGGCGGAGGCATACAGAGCACCGTGAACGCCACCCGCGCCGCATCGGCCGAGGAACTGCGCGAAAAAGCGGAATGGTACCTTGACGAGATGAGCGCAATGGGCGTCACCACCGTTGAGGCCAAGAGTGGCTACGGACTCGACACCGAGACCGAGGAGCGGATGCTGCGCGTCATCAAGGAGCTTGCCGAGGATCCCGAACGCAAGGTGGATGTGGTGTCCACATTCCTGGGCGCACACGCCGTGCCTAAGGAATACAAGGGACGCACCGCCGAGTATGTGGACCTGATCATTAAGGAGATGCTGCCCCGGTTCCGCGACATGGCGGAATTCTGCGATATCTTCACCGAGAAGAACGTGTTCGAGCTTGAGGATTCGCGCCGTCTGCTTGAGGCAGCCCGCGAGGCAGGCTATAAGCTGAAGATGCATGCCGACGAGATAGTGTCGTTGGGTGGCGCCGAACTGGCCGCCGACCTGCGCGCTGTATCGGCCGACCATCTGCTGCATGTCAGCAACGAGGGAATACGCCGTATGGCCGAATCAGGCACCGTGGCCACGCTGCTGCCCCTGACGGCCTTCGCGCTGAAGGAGGAATTCGCCCCGGCCCGCAAGTTCATAGACGCCGGATGCGCCGTGGCACTCGCCACCGACCTTAATCCCGGCTCGTGCTTCTCAGGCTCAATACCGCTGACCATAGCATTGGCGTGCATCTACATGAAGATGAGCGTGGAGGAGACGCTGACGGCGCTTACGCTGAACGGCGCGGCCGCCATCGACCGCGCGGCCCGCATAGGAAGCATCGAGGCCGGCAAGCAGGGAGATGTGGTGATATTGCACTTCGACACGCTCGACGCACTCCCTTACTACGTGGGTATGAACTGCGTGGACGTGACAATAAAGAACGGAATAATACTATAATGACATGTCAGAACATAAGATATATGAAGTGGGCAGCGGCGAGCTGACCTATGACGAAATAGAGAGAATACTTAAGGAAGGCAAGGAGCTGCGCCTTTCGGAAGCCGCGCGCAAGCGGATAGAGCATTGCCGCTCGTACCTGGACCACAAGACGGACCATGACACCGAGCCGATATACGGCGTGACAACGGGATTCGGTTCGCTGTGCAGCAAGCACATCAGCCGCGACGAACTGTCGACCCTGCAGGAGAACCTTGTCAAGAGCCACAGCTGCAGCGTAGGCACGCCGGTAAGCCCGGAGATAGTGAAGCTGATGCTGCTGCTTAAGGCTCACGCCCTGTCGATGGGCTTCAGCGGCGTACAGGTGTGCACGGTGGAGCGCATCATCGACATGTACAACAACAACGTGCTGCCCGTGGTGCGCGACCGAGGTTCACTCGGTGCCAGCGGCGACTTAGCTCCCTTGGCCAACCTGTTCCTGCCGCTGATAGGCGAGGGGGACGTGTGGATGGACGGCGAGCAGGTGCCGGCCTGCAAAGCGCTGGAGAAATATGGCTGGGAACCGATCAGGCTGAAGAGCAAGGAGGGGCTTGCGCTGCTGAACGGTACGCAGTTCATGAGCGCCAACGGCATCAAGGCGCTGATAGACGGCTGGCATATAGTGAACTGCTTCGACCTGTTCGGCGCCATGTCGCTCGAGGCCTTCGACGGCCGAATCGAGCCGTTCTTAGACTGCATACAGCAGGTGCGTCCGCATCCCGGACAGATAGAAACCGGCAAGATTTATCGCGCGCTGCTTAAGGGGAGCGAGATAATAGCCCGGCACAAGGAGCATGTGCAGGATCCCTATTCCTTCCGCTGCATCCCGCAGGTGCACGGTGCCATCAAGGACGCAATGCTTCACGTGACGGACGTGCTGCATATCGAGATCAATTCCGTTACGGACAATCCTACCGTATATCCGGACGAGGACATGGTGGTGTCGGGCGGCAACTTCCACGGCGAGCCGTTGGCACTGGCGTTCGATTACATGGGCGTGGCGCTGCACGAACTCGGCAATATCTCGGAGCGTCGTGTGGCGCAGCTGATCGACGGCCAGCGCGGCCTTCCCGAGTTCCTTGTGGCCCATCCGGGACTTAACTCCGGCTTCATGATTCCGCAGTATGCCGCCGCCTCGATGGTGAGCCAGAACAAGATGTACGCATGGCCCGCGTCCTGCGACTCGATAGTGAGCAGCAACGGCCAGGAGGACCTTGTATCGATGGGTGCCAACGCCGCCACAAAGCTCCACAAGATAATAGACAACCTGAAATACATCGCAGCCATCGAGCTGATGAACGCCGCGCAGGGCATCGAGTTCCGCCGTCCCCTGAAGTCGTCGCCTTACATCGAGCATGTGATGGAGGAGTACCGCAAGGTAGTGCCCTTCGTGCAGGAGGATGTGGTGATGAACGACTATATCCTCCGCACCATGGACTTCCTCGACGGATTCGAGGTAAACCTGGAAGTTGAGGTATAAGCCTCAACAGTTAAAAGAGTTTAGAAAGTTTAAGAGTTAAGATAATAGTCCGGCGGAGGAAGTAAAATGCAGTGAATTAAAACTTTTCGCTGGAATGAGATGTTAAAATTTTGTGGAATTCAAAAATTTTACTATTTTTGCATCACAAAGGGTAGTTTCCCCTTGAAAGAAATACTTCGCTTGCGCGAGCAACGATTT
>ERZ836877.104-NODE-104-length-137582-cov-15.812568_pt1 | contig 137582 bp, 113 predicted proteins | sample MGYA00519469_ERZ836877 | MGnify/ENA primary metagenome ERZ836877 (study PRJEB31850, sample SAMEA3708809) | human gut metagenome | biome: human gut; feature: human-associated habitat; material: faeces | place: China | collected 2014 ... | reverse complement strand
CAATGCCGTGGCGGCCACGGGTCGAATCGTACAGCGGCGCGATAGCTTTATATATAAGTGTTCCGGATTGGTCTAACATTGTCGGTTTTCTTTGTGTAAAGATACTAATAATCTGGGGATTACACAAATTTTTGCACGGCAAAAACCGCCCCCGTCTCAGTAAAAATCACATTATAAGAAAACTTCTTCAGGAAATACTTCCTTCTTGGGAATCTATGTGGTAGTGTCCTTCGAGCCCCTCTGTCCATAGGACACCATGCCGTACCAATCAAAGCATAAAATCAGCAGTCTCATAGATAGCGCCCCTACTGGTGGCCGAATGTTTTTGCTGTTAACCAACCAAGAACCGCCTTGTGCGGTTCCTTTGTCGATAGCTTTTATCACTTCACCATCTCATTGTATCATAAGGATAATCGCAATAACCATAAATACTCCAAAAAATATAACCATCCCGAAATAAAATAAGACTTTGTCGATTAAAGTTGGCTTTTCGGATTCTGACGGTTTAGGGGGATCTTTGCGTGGGGGCTTGGGAGGGTTGGGCTTATCGGGTATCAGGGTAGTGTCGGATTCTTTCGGGAAGTCGGGAGTGACTTCCTCTACGAGTTCGGCTTCGGCGGGGGCGCCGCCATCGAGGATTTCGAGGAATTCGGATATGGATTGGGGGCGGCGGGTCTTTTCGAGCTGCAGGGCGGCTTCGATGGCTTCGCGGGTGGCGGGGGTGATTTCGGCGGGGAGGGGCGGCAGGGGCTCGCCGCTGATGCGGAGGTCGGTGGTGGGGACAACTTTGCCTGTCAGCAGATTGAAGAGCGTGGCGCCGAGCGAGTAGATGTCGCTGGCGGGCGAGAAGTGCTTCATCTCGCCCGATTTCTGCTCGGGGGAGGAGTACCCGGGGGTGACACCGAGGAGGGTGGAATGATTCTCGCCGCTCTCGGCTTCGTATTGCTTCGACACGCCGAAGTCTATCAGAATGGCGCGCCCGTCTCGGTCAATCATGATGTTGCCGGGCTTGATGTCGAGGTGCAGGCGACCTGTGGAGTGAACATAGGCCAATGCGTCGGCCACCTGGCGGATATAGCCGAGGGCTTCGGTTTCGGGCATGCCGTGGTCGAGACGGCGCATGCGGTCTTTAAGCGACTCGCCGTCAATGTAGTCCATCACGTAATAGGCCGTGCCGTTCTCCTCAAACACATCCGACACTTTTATCACGCCGGGATGGTTCATGCGGCGCTGAGCCTTGGCCTCGTCGATAAACTTACGGTGCAGACGCTCCACCGTCCTGACCTTGGAGGTGACAGCCACCGAGATAGTGCCGGAATCGTCACGGTTGCACCACTCACTCAGAAACAGCTCTTTGACAGCCACCCGCTCCTCAAGCAGCAGATGCTCGGCAAGATATGTGCAGCCGAAGCCACCTTTTGAGAGGAATTTGATGATACGGTAGGTGCCGGCATGAAGTACAGTGCCGGGGCGAAGTGTGCTGATGTCGTCAGTGTCCATAAGGTTTGATAATGAGTGGTGTTTCAGAGTTCAAAGATACAAACCAAGCCCCATATAACCAAATAATTATTCAAAATAAGGTGCGACGTAGCAAAATTGAATCTGAATATTGGATTTGGTAAATTGCGAAGGAATTGCTAACTTTGCGGAGCAAAAGCGCACGTGGCGTAATTGGTAGCCGCGCCAGACTTAGGATCTGGTGTCTTACGACGTGGGGGTTCGAGTCCCTTCGTGCGCACACAAAACCCCTTGTATTCTTTTGGTTTACAAGGGGTTTATTCTTTTCACAAAGCACAGACAAAGCACTTATCGCAACATCATACAAAAAATATGGGCTGATTCAAAAAAAACGAGGATATATATCGTAATTAAAATCCACAGCGCAGCCTTCTGAACCTAACAAATCTTGTTCACAATAAAAAAGTCCATTCGGATAACTTTCGCTTGATGTAGCGGTATGTTAGATGGATGACTATGATGGCGGCCATAGTCGCGAGTGCCCATTTAAGCACCTCGTGCCACCAGGGCGTCAGAATCTCATGCCTCTCAGAATGTTCGACGCTGTCAGCGGTCACCGCTGCTCGGCGCTGATGAGCGACACTGACCGAGTCAGCGGCATACTTCTCGGCGTTGAAATCGGAGTGAATGGCTTGTAGATGACCTCTGACGGCCACGGAACGCACCGCTGACAGATGCACCGTGCCGAGGCTGTCAACGGTCACCTCTCCGCCACCGTCGGCAAAGGTCACAAGGTAGGTCACCTCGGAGCTCGCCGAGTCAACAGTGGCGGCTGTCACATCCGCTTCACCGTGGAGCACCGTGGCGGCGATACTGACGGTGTCGCGGCTGACATAGTGCTCCTCGGTGTCGGTGGCGGTCATCGCCTGCTTGCTGCGGCATGACACGGTGGCAAGGATGAGCAGAAAGATAGCAAAGAGTTTCATCGGTACAGGTCTTTAATATAAGCGTAGACGCCCTCGACGTGCGTCAGCATGATAGACTTCTTGCCTTCGTTGCTTTGGATATAAGCGAGATCGTCGCGGTTGTCGTGGAAAAAATTCTCGGTAAGAACCGCAGGGCATACGGTACGCCGGATAATATAGAAGTCGGCTTCCCAGTCGGGATCACCATCGGAGTAGTCGGCACGGATGCGCTGACCATAGAGGTATCTCTCTGCAGCGTTATAGAGGGAGGTGGCAAGGCGGTCGCTGTTGGTGAGCCCCCGGGTGGTGTAGGCACTCCAGCCTCGTGCTGATTTCCACTCGCCGTTGCCCGATGCATTGGAGTGAATAGACAGCAGTATAACATTACCGCTGCCGTGCTCAACGCACACCTGGTTAGCTCGGCGAACGCGCTCTTTGAGATCGATGTCGCGCTGCTCGGGCACCAGCAGACGGGCGTCGTAGCCTCGGCGCTGTAGCTCCGCCTGGATCATTGCTGCCATCTCTCGGCACCAGCGCCACTCGTAGTAACTTTTATCGGGTGAGCACTTGCCGAGGGTATCAATGCCATGCCCGTTGTCTATGAGAATAATCATGGTCTATTCGATATTTAGTTTACGTTTGGCAAATTGGCGTAGCATCTCCTTTACATCATCTTCACCGAGATACTCCACGAGGTCTTTTAGCTGCGAGGGTAACTTTGTAATCTTGTCCTTGCGGAGCCTTGCGTGCTCTACCATGGAAAGCACCTCGACGGCGATCATCGCACTGGCACACACCACAGTAATGAAGGGCAAGGTAGTCCAGCAAAATGCCATGAGAAGGTCGATGAGGAATACCACAATAAGTAGCACCCATTCTTTGCACAGCTTCCAAAGGGCGTGGCGTAGCTTGGCGCTCTCTATAGGCTTGCCTGCTGCCCTTGCCGTCATCATGGCGTCCACGCAGTCGGCCACGTTGGCTACCATGACAGCGAGGAAAGCGATGAGGGCGACGGCCACGAATTGCTGAAGATGAGGAAAATAGGTCAGCATGCTCCGTCCACCTCCTTCCATCTATGCTCCATTGCAATCTGCTGAGCGGAGAGTATTTCGTCAGCCTCGGTCTGTGGAATATCGCGCCAATTTTCGGGGATATCGGTGGAAGCAAGGTATACTACGTTTGTGATAATGCGAGCGGCGAGATTAACGTCGCCAACCTGCGTGAGCATCATGCCCTCGGCAGGGCGTAACTCTATGGGATTTCCTTTGATTATTTCCATTGCTATTTGTTTGATTAGTTAAATGCTAATGAGGTCAATGTGTAGCCTCGTGCTGTTATCTGTGAGCGCTCGGAGGCTGTGAGCCTTGCGAGTGCCTGCGGACTGAGTGTGATAGTCACCGTGGAGTAACCCGCAGCGGCGCGGTTGTAGGAGTTAGTGAGCAGGGTATCCACGAGGCTTTGTCGCGCCCCTTCCATGATGCTGTCATCACCGAAGTTTTTATCCACGAGGTTGAAGGAGGTGGCGTCTGCCGGCCTGCCGAGGTTGCGGATGTCAACGTAAGCCGGGCCATAGATTGATAAAAATGAGTCGTTTGTATACTTACAGGAGGTGAAATCTAGGCCGGTCACGCATTTCAACTTTGTTTGCGAGTGCAGGTTTATGAGCATACCGCCGTTTGTTATGCGCTCGGTATTTCGGAAAGCGAGGCGGGTGAATAAGTTCTGAGCCTGATTTTGGATGCAAATGAATCCAAAATAGGATGCGCCATTGCTGTAACGAAAATCGATGACGGGCAACTGTTCGCAGCGGGTAAGGCGTGAAAAAAGATAATACGTTTCCCAGCCTACCGGCGGTATGCGCTCGAGGCGTTTCAACTTCACTTCGCGTGTGAACTTGTCGGTTGCGTCAAGGCCTCCGCTGAAAAGGTGTGCAGAGCTGTTTATCTTGCCCGGCCAATAGTAGCTGAACTTGAGGGTCGCGGGGTCAACGGGGATAGCGGTCTTGACGTTGTTCGGCCACCAATACCAATCCTCCTCGGTACTGTCGTCGCAGAACTCGCCAACCATATTGGGCTCATAACTTACGAGGCTGTCACCACGGTAAACCGCCCACACCTTGGTAGCGTCAAGATCGTCAACGATGATGTACCATGCTTTGGGGTTGTGATTCACCATAGCGTTGTACTCGGCCTGAGTCAGTGTTTTGGATGCCATAAGGCCGTTGACCTCATCTTGTTCATCCTCGCCAAGTGTAAGTACATTGTCTTTTAGGTAGTTCACGAGACGGTCTAGCTTGACACTCTTGTTTGCCCCGTTGTAGAGCACCGGGAATCGGAGTGAACCGTCAAAAGTGCTTTGTAATGGTAACTCTGAAAATTTCATATTTTCGGTATATAAATTTATGTTAAATGACTTAAGATATATGCGCAGTAGGTCGAACCGTCGTAGCGCAGCAATAGTATAAGGACATTTCCCTTGCTCATGGAGATGCCGTTACTTACCACATTGCCGGCATTGTCGATGAACTGAGGGTATGAAGTGCTTGTGCCCGCCACCGAGTCACGGCCATGAACTATGAAGGGAGTGGCCACTGCCTGCGAGGCAATGATTGTCAGCCGCACGGCATAGGGAGTATTTGATGTGGCGAGACCAAGAAAGCTCGGTATGCGTCCTCGTGGTGGTAAAATAAGATTACCGCCGGTAGATGAGGTGACTATCACGGTGTCATGGCTATAGGTCAACGATGTCTTTGCACCGTTAGTCGTTGTGACGGCAAGGCACCCGTAGCCTTGAAAAGGACCGCTACCGTTAACCGCGCCATAGGCCATAATAGCGTGTTGATAAGTACCTCCACTGGCTTCTACTCGCATGCCTTTGGCAGTACCAGCAGACACAGTATTCTGCACCCATAGCGCTTCATCGTGACCACGGCCTAACGCCACGCTCGACGTATTGTTGCCACTGCCTGTGCTGACCTGCATAAGACCTTCGCCTAAAAGCAACGTGCCGTTGTTCGAACTACTGGCCACGAGCTGGCCGCTGTTTATCTCGAAGGCTCCTATCTTGCCGCTCGTAGCATCAATGTGGCCTCGCACCGTGGCTTTGCGCATGAAGCACTCGCCGGTGGAAAGATCCACCCACCAATTAGGCACCCAGGCATCGGTGATTTTGTCGTTGACTATCGTCAGCTGCTCATAGCTGTCTGTCTCTTGGCCGCTGTCATCAATACCGTACTCGCTAAACATGAAGTCTCCCCAAAAAACGGCCTTGGATAGCTTGGCAAAGTTGGCCATCAGGATGTCGGTAAAGATTGCCTGATAGCTGTCGAAGCGAGTCCACTTGTAACCCGCCGCCTGCGCGGTCTGCGGATTCTTATACGTTGGTTCGCTGTTGCCCTTGTAACTGAAGCCCTGGCGGAGGATATAAAACTGACCCTCATAGAGCACCACGGGGCATGAGTTGCCCGTAGCATCGTAGGTCACCGCGGGGTCGTAGGTACCTGCGGGGTAGACCATCGGACCGACTGCCCCATCGGCGCCTGCTTCTCCGTCGCGCACCACCGGCACTGTCACTGAGGCATAGACCCGCTCGCCTTCTTTGTCGGTCAGTTTGAACTGTACGCGGTCCATGACCCCTGCGGCGGGCACGTTATTCCCCTCAGTAAAGAAAAAGTTATAGTCCTCGGCTTCAAAAATGTCAAGATCCTCGGTTTCCACCTCTTCGCTTAGACCGATGTCGTAAGGCTTCCATTCGCCGCTGTCTACGCGGTACCATAGTTTCACCTGCTGGTCGGCCATGTCCTCGGCGGATTCAAGGCGCACGGCCTTGCCGTTCACAAGGCACTCGACATAGCAGCTGATGACCTCCGAAGTGCCACCTTGCTTCGGTACCTTGACTGTCGAGGGCTGGGGCACAAGTCGCCATGAGACGACGGGGCTGTCGGGCACCGAGGGCACGGTGCCACCGGGGTCGGGAGCAGTCGATGATGTGCCGTTACCTCCACCAGTGTAGCCACCGGTGATTACCACTGTCGACACTGATGCTCCCCTGCCCTTTGCGGGCTTGCGGCGTATGCGTAAAGTATATTTGTTTGACATAGCTTATTCGGGTATATATTCGTCGGGAGATAATTCAATGATAGTGCGATCGCCGGTACCCATCTGTAGGTCCTGAGTCTCCTCCACAAGCATAAAACGCTTCTCGGGCATGTTTGCCTCGTGCCAAATGGTAACGCCACCGGCATTGATTACAGCCTCGCCACTTACTACGGCATGACGCATGGCATGCTGACTGTAGATGGTGCCAATGAGCAAATCTTCAACGTGACCGCCACGCCCGGCGCGCACAAAGCGATCGATCATATATCCATTTTCATTAAAGTAGGCGCCCTTAGCCGTCGGTATAGCCGGCGACGTGGTGCCGCAAATGGTGCTGAGGTCAATATCCTCCGAGGCGTCAGGATTGAGCACACCGCTGTACTCGACATCCTCGTCATCTATCTCTCGTTTCATTGGATTGGCGGCCACGATTTCGATCTGAGGAGGCTGAAATAATATCCAGTTGACTTGGCCAAAAAAATCACGAGGGTTGCAGAGATCATCGTGCTTCGGAGTATCTGGTCCCAGGTGCTGATAGTTGACATCGTATCGGAATACCTTCCAATAAGGCGACACTATCTCCATCCAAATCTCCCCGCCACGTGCGCCCATGACATCCATCGGGGGCAACGGTATGTACTGACCGTCGCCACCCTCGGCGATAGCGGACTGCAGACGTGCCGAGGTCGGAGCGATACACTGCCTGTTGGATTTCCACCCCATCACTCCGCTGCTGGTGTCGCACATCGAGGGGTCATAATAGCAGATGTACGAGTGCCTGCGAGCATTACGTTCCACTGTGGCATCTACCCATTTGCCACGCAATGTATCTTCATACAAAGGCGCTTCAGCATTATTGGTATCAAAAGGTATATCCGAGGACCACACATAAGTCTTGCCGTTGGCGCTGTTTTTGTAAAGCAACCTTATCGGCACATAGACAAAATTCACATGGTTCTTCCACGAGTCCTCCCACTCCTTCTGCGGCTCGCCCGCACGAAAATCAACGGCACTCTCGAAGGGATTGTAGCGGGGATCCATTAGCATCCTCACACTCACTTTTAGCTGGGCAGCTGTGCGGTCAGTCGGCGCGATGGTGGCCTTCTGCGTACGGAGCAGCGGCGTCAGCGGCGCTAATGTCTCGGTACCGTTGACTATGATTTTAGTAGAACCAAGAATTGCTGGATCGAGTCCAAAGCGGGCCTTGTCGATATTTCTGACGTTGCGCCAGAAGCCACGGCCATGATATCTCTCGGCTCGTTCAAACTCCTGTACGGCCACACCGCTGACACATACGCCCTCACTTTCCTCGCCGTCATAGTGGGGCACGATTTTGTAAAATCGCGGCTGACGAGCGGGCAAAAGCGAGCCCTCAAGCATTGGTATCTCAAGATTCTCACCTTGTGTGCATAGCCAGATGGAGAAACCTTTGTCAGTAGGGTCGTAGTCCTGAAGATCCTCGAAATTGCTGACCTCGGTGTTATCCTGCGTCAACTCCCAGTACTTGGGGTCTTGCGTCAAGTGGTAAGTGTAGACGTCGCAACCGTTATAGCTAAGCGGTTCGATGCGATCCATGTTAGTCACTGTCGGGTCACATTCTATCTTCTGCGGCCAGCAATCGTCTGGCAGCATCTTGTGAGTGGCGGCATTTGGTGACCATGTGATAGTGACCTTATTCTTTACTTCATCGACACCAAGGGTCTGACGGTCTCCATCCCATATTACTGTCTGCTTGCGGCCACGGGTACAGAGGTTGTGCATATCATAGAGATAGAGCACACCGGCGCGTTGTTCAAGGCGCATGCCCAGAGGCTGGAGCACTCCCTCAAGTACCTCTGCCATGGTCATTGGCTCTCCATCATTATCATAGAAGTTGGCGGAATTAACGTATATCTGCGAGAGGTCAACGTCCTTGGTCGGCTGATACACAGAGTATGTCGGTATCTTCAACCCCGTGAGCGATGTGTCGAGACGTATGTCGGTGAGCTTAGCGCGCGTCATAGCTTCGTCAAGCAACTCTTTGATGCTTCGGAGTCCGGCAGCGGTGTAGTCGAGACGCGAAAGAATACCGAGGTCGCTAAAGGTCAGCGACACCTCGTAGTTGGAGGCATACTGATAAGGCTCCTCGTAAAACTCGGCGTCGAGTGTACCTTGCCAATAGAGTACTCCGTTGCGGTAGATGTCTAGACCGATTTCACCGGATTTGATGGTGTAGAGGTCTATGTATGTACGGTCGCCGGGGCTGACCATTCTCACCGTGCATGAGGCACCGATGAGCACCTCTATCTTGTCTTTTTTCTCCCATGTCAACTCGGCGAAGGGTACGCCGGCCTCAAAGCCTTCGGCGGCCTTGGCCAATAATACCGGGTCGTCGGTCTCTCGCCAGATGTCAAGCCGCCATGTTATGCCATTGGCAGGATCGAGCGGGTTCTGCCCGGCAAATGTGCTTGTGTAGATAACCTTTTTCATTAACTTCGGTATGAAAGTTTGTCAGTATTACGGAGCACTCCGCGGAGCACTCGGCCATCAATATAAAACTCAACATCACCGGCCACTGCACTCCGTGGCTCAATGAGACTGCGGAGTTTATCGAGCGGTGCCACCACTTCGGGGTTGTTGGATGCACCGGCGTACTCACCGAAAAGGCCGAGTGTCGGGCCATAGGCTATACCACCGTTGGCGAAGGTGCCGATACTCTTTACCTGCGAGATCATCGTAGCCAATGTGGCCAGACCTGTGGCAGCGAAGGCTATCCACGCGAAGGGACCCAGCGCGGCGGACTGGGTGGTAGCAGTGGCATAGCCTTGTATCATTGTAGCAATAGCTTGGGCCATAACACCAGCGTAGTTTAACTCTGGCAATTCGAGGGCCTTACCTAGGCCGCTCATGGCGTTGCCGATTTGGCCAAAAGCATCCCCTACATTAGTGAGCTTGGATTCAAACTTTGACCAATCACTAATCTGATTCTCGACATTCTCCCGCTGCTCATCGGTCAGGGGATTCTCTGTGTCGGCGAGCAGAGCTTTGAGGTGCATTATATTCTCGCGGATCTTGTCGAGGCCATAAGCCTTGACTGCAAATTTCAATTCTCCTCCCGATAGCTTTTGGAGCCCGTCAAGGTCCTTCTGATAACCGTAGATCTCGAGGCCACGGCCCATTGCCTCTTTCTTCTTCTCATAAGCATCGATGGTCTTTTGTATCTCCACGAGCTCAGCGGCCGACGCCGTCTGCATCTGCTGCTGGTAGTAGCCGATAGCCTTGTTCAGGTCTCCGAGGGTATTTGTAGATCCAACATCCCCAGGCTTATACTCCTTGGCCTTCTGAATACTATCGGTGTACTCGTCCACGAGGCGGATCTTCTCCTCCCATTGCGCCCGCTCGGCCTCATTGGCATCATTTAACTTCCTCTGCAGAGCGTCACGGTAGGCACCGATAACATTGTAGCTGGTGCCGATCGCCTTTACATCATCAAGTGATAATTCGGGATTTGCGGCAATATCTTCTTTGTGTATAGGGGTATTAATCCATGCCTTTTTTATTTCGTCAATTTGAGCTATTGTTTCCTGTATCTCCCGGCGGTCATCGGCCTCAGATTTCTGAAGCCGCTCGCTGTAATATTTCTTTGCAGCCTCTAATTCTTCAAAAGTCTTAAGCTCAGATACCGGTATCGATGGATCATATTTATAACCTGCCTTTTGTGGGATGGTTCCGTCGACTTTGGGAGTTAGCGGCTCTTCTACTGGGGTGAATGTAATTTTTGCTTGCCGATTTTGCAGGTCGTGAAGCAGGTGAACCATTTTATCGACATTATGGAGCATAACAAATTCCGCCTCAAGATCTGCTATTTCTTTACTACCCACTGCAAGACCTTTTAACTCCGGCATCTGCTCCTTGATTAGATCAGTGCCAAAAAGCAAAGCCATGAAATCTAGACCACTTCGGTCTTTTTCGGATAGGGAGTAATATGCATTTTTACTATCCTCCAGTACAAGCCCCTTAGCGGTTGTGGTGCTTGAGCTCCGTTGTCCCGGCTTCGGCATTTCATAAACAGTACCTGTCAGAGCATAATAATCTGCACTGGACTTTGCAATATTTTCGGCCAGCATACGTGTCTGAGCCTCAAGCACCATCTGTTGACAATAAGCCTCCGAGTTCTTTATCAACGCATTGTACCAACCTGACAGCGTTTTATATTGTCCGATAGTAGTGCCATATACACCGTTAAGTTCGTTGATGAGCTTCTTCTCGGCTTCTTTACCACCATTGAAATTCTTGATGGCTTCAATATGCTGCTCTATCTGCAAACGGGCCTGCATGGCGGTCTCGACTTCGGTACGCTGGATATTAGCAAGAGCTTCCCCCGCGGCCTGCGCGGCCTTCTCAGCTTCAGACAGCTCTTGCATGGAGTCAGCAGCATCATCAGTCGCACCTACCAGAGCATTTAACCCTTGACAGATGCTCCAAATTACAGCACCGATACCCGATGTTATAAGCGCTGTGCGTATTGCTGTCCCTAAAGCTGTAGTACCTACACAAGCAGCCTTTAAAGCTACAACGAGGCCTTTGATGCCCACGGTAAACTTGGCTACACCGGTGGATGCAGTGGTCAACTGCGCGGCAAGGGCCACATAGGGGGCTACACTCATCAGAGCGGCGCCAACCTTCTCTCCTACATCGCCCATGGCGTTTGCAAGTTGTTTCTGCTTACCTGCGTCGGTTTGGGCAAGTTCGGCGTTCATGTGACCAACCTTGTTAGCGAACACCTCGGCGAGCATGGCGGCCTTTTCGCTCTCGATGCCGTGGGCCAGCAGTTGCTTCTGCGAGTCACTTAGGTATATGCCCATGCGCTGGAGTGCTGTGGTATTGCCCGCCATGGCCTTGCCGAGCAAGGTCGCTGCATTGCGAATGTCACCAGCGGTTGCAGCGAGACCCGACTGCTGGGCGGCGATGTCGTTCATCACAGGGATGAGGGTCTCAAGGGCTTCACGGGTATTGAGGAAAGTGGCGAGCTGCTGAGCACCGGCCAACTGCACCTCATCGCCGATAACGCCGAGCTCCTGCTGCGCCGAGCAAAGATCTTTAATACCTTGTATCTGCTCAGCGGTGGCACCCATGCGCTTACGCATGACTACCTCCAGCTGGGCCTCGGCCTGCGCCTGTATGGAGTAAGCGCTGACAAGACTCTGCATCTGGCCGTTGAGCTGGTTGACGGCATCGCCCAGCTGTGTAAACACCGTGCCGATGGAGGCAAGGTTGATGATGGATGCTTTTAGCTTCTCTCCCTCGACAGCCGTAGCGCCGAGCATCTTTCGAAGGCTGTCAGCATCTCCCGACAGTTTGACTAAGCCACCGCTCAGATCCTTCAATTTAAACGTTAATGATAGTGTCTGTGATGCCATTGTTATTCGGCGTTTATGCGTTGTTTAAATCTTTTCAGCGCTTCTTCTTTGCTTAGCACCTCGGCCTTGGCGGCATTAGGTTTGTCGGACTTGTCCCATGGCAAAGGCAAAAGAGCGCGAGGAGTCATTTTTTTCTTTATGTGCGGTTGAACCAGAATAGTTGCCTGAAGTCGCATACGCTCCCATTCGTCATGGTACTCCGATTCTTTTCTTCTATTATACGCATCAAAGATTGCTTCAAGTTCTGATAGATAAAGGCGGCAGAAATCATCCAGTGTCAGCCCGATGTTGCCTACCGCCTCACCCAAGAGATCATAAATGGTTATTTCATCATCTCCGGCATCTTTTTTTTTGAACCCTCGTTGAGATCTGTGGCCCATGCGGTCACCTCCTCAAGGTCGAGATAGTCGGCAAAGGTGTCGAGATCATAGGTAAAATCAACGCCCTCGCGCTTGCATGCTGAGGAGACGCAGCAATAAAGTAGCGTCACAAGGTCACTAAAGCTCTTGCCGTCGATTTTTGTGGCATCTTTGGCAGTGAGATTTTTAAAGCGAAGCATAGCCCCTGCAGTTGTCTTGCAGGGGTATGCTTTGCCGTCTATAGAAATCGTACCAGGCATTACGCAGTTGTTTTACCGGGATAAATAGTAGGTTCACCGTCGTTCTCAAGAGACACAGAGTAGGTACTATCATCCTGTGCAGGCGAGCTCTCCTCCATCGAAGTGATAACGAAGTTTCCTTTGAGATAGGGAGTGGTATCAGAGCCACGTTGATAGGCCTCAACTTCAACTGAGGAGCCTTTGCCCCACGAGGGTGAAATCTGATCAAAGCCATTCTCTGTCTCGGCAGCTGTATAGCAGCGGAGTCCTTCTGCGCTGATCGAGATTGACAAACCTGTGATGCCCTTGTGCTTCCAAAGCCCTGCGGACTTGGCGGCGGATGCTACGGGCTTCACGGCGCGATCCTTGGTCTCGGCGTTAAGGGTGATGGTGTGCGAAGTGCAATGGCCCACGGCCTTGCCACCGATTTTCAACAGTAAGTCACTACCGTTAATATACTCTTCTACGGGGATTGTTGTGGTTGTTTCAGACATAATTTTTTACGATAAAATTTTAAAGATTAATGTTTGAAGCACTGCATCGCCTGCCACCACCTCACTGCTGTCTGTCAGGCTGCAGCCGCGTACTACGCCCACCTGTGGCTGCGGCTTTTCGAGTGCATGCCTTGCAGCTTCTGCGAGTGCAATACTCTGCGCATAGTCCTGGGCATAACATTCAATATACATGGTCACAGTATCGGCAGCACGATAGCCGGCCTTGGTGGTCTTAGGTTCGAGTGCTTCGCGTCGATATACAATATAAGGCAATGTGGCAGCCTCACGAAAGACAGGGTAAACAAGCCTGGTGATGGCGGTAACGTCATCATCTCGCAATAACATCTCGCGGATGTCAGCGCCAACGCTGAGCGATGTCTTATACTTCGGCTCCATATTTTCTTGCAATTTTAATAATCTCTTTTGTAGCTTCTTCTCTCATATTCGCCATTACCGAACCTTTCACCGCAGCGTCGGTGTCGGCCAAAAATCCTTTGTATGGCATTTTGCCAAGTCGTTTGCCCCTGCGGTTGCGGCGCTCCCCCGTGCCGATAGCGGCCCAGAACAGCACCGGCTTCAGCAGCGCGCGGCGATTGAGGTGCATGGCCTTCTTGGCCTTTGGTGACACGCCTACCTTGAAGCCTACGGCCTTATCACGGTAAACGGTGCGGACGAGGCCTTTGCCCATGTCACGGCGGCCACCGAAACGCTCGGTCGCCTTCTCCTTGGCCACCTTCAGCACTCGCGTAGACTCCTGGCGGAGCATGCCACGTAACACCTTGGCGCGGTTCTTCGGATTCATAGCCTTAAACCACTCCTGAAGGTTACGGTCATCGTACTCGAGGATAGTGTTGTTACTCATTGACACGAACACATTGAAGGGTTAACATACCACGGTCGAGGTTCGGAATGATGTTGGCCACGGTGTAAACGTAGCCGCCAATCTGGCGCACTCGCCAGCCTTCTTTCACCTCATGCGCATCTCGGATGTTGAAGTCTACGGTGTAGTCAGCGAAGTGCTCGCCAGCTTCATCAACTCGGTTGCCGCTGATCTTCACGCGCTCGGCATGCACCGTCTTAGTGACGATGAACTTCATCGGTTCACTGCCAAAGGTGCTGTCTCCCTCGACGGGGCGCTGCAGCTCGAGGCGGTATTTCATTCGGCCTGCTTGCATACTTCAAGTTTACGATAGGGTTTGATCAACGCCTGCAGTGTGTCAGGCACCTCGTTCATCTGACCCACACTGACACTCTCACGCTGGTTGTACCAATGCGCTCCGAGCATCATTATGGCGTGGGCAAGCATCTTTGGAAAGGTGCCAGCGCCCATCTCTATCAGATCCTCGCGGGTGCGATTGGTCGCTATGATAACAGTATCCTCGGCCACCGCCAGAAGGTGCTCCAAATACACATTGTCGGCGTCAAAATCATCGGCGCGGACATGTGCTTTAAAGAGGTCGAGACTCACTACAGCCATTAATCAGGGAATTATGAGAATATGACAAAAAAAACGGGTTTATTTAAGATTTAGCACCGACCTTGCCGAGGGTGAACGCTTCGCTGCGCAGTGTTTTAGTGCCATAGTCAGTATTAAGCACGAAATCTACGCTGTCCTTACGTGCTTGGCTATAGGGGTCAACGATAAAGCGGATGGTACCGAATAGACCCATAGGCTGGTAACGCCAGTCGCCAAGTCCGATATACTCGGTAATTTCGGCGATAAGGTATATATCGCCGGATGTGTTGCCGGTGGTAGGCAGTTCGGATGTTTTCGACACTTGACCCTTGATGGTATCGTTAGCGGTCAGTGTGTAGTCAGCCCATGCGGTTCCATTCCACTTTTTGTAAGTCTTGGCGACATTACGGATGGCATTTGTGGTATAGACAGGCAGACCGCACAGCACACCGTTTTGCAGCATAGGCATAAAAATGCCTTTTTCGCTAATGGGCGTACCCTCCAGTGTGGCTGCCAAACTCTTTGTCATAATCCAGCAAAGATGCTCGCCGTCGATACCGGTTTCAAGCAACTTGGCTTTCATATCTACATTAAGTTCCTTAAACGTAGGAGTTGCGCTAAGTGCTACGACGGTATCGACTTTGCCGACAAACGGGCCTACCAAATTGGTAGCTCCGTTAACCTTAGAGGTCGAGAAAAGCACCTTATTAAGCAATAGACGGATTGCTCGCGGCATAATCTCACGCACGATCATTTCCAGTACGCCGTCACTCTGGTTAAGCGACTGGTTAGTTACAGGGATAGCGATACCCACGCGCTCCGGGGCGGCGGTCATTTTGGAGAATGGTATCTTTGTGTCCGACAGGGCGACACCCTCACCGGCTATCTGAGCCTCTACCATTTCGTACATAGGCCATACGAAATCACCGCTAAGGCCAGTAGGCATAGGCAAACCGACTTTATCGAGTATAAAGCCCTCGGTCAGCGGCTTGATAATTTCCTGCACATTCAGCGGAATAATAGCACCGCTGGTAATGTCGGAAACCATCATGAGGTCGCGCACAAAGATGATTTCCGACTTCTGTCCGCGTGATGCATTTTCGCGGATCACTTTAACCGCATCGTCGGCCGCGTTAGGATTTTCGCGCAGATGTTCGGCGGTTGCCACCTGCATTTTCATTTGCAGCAACTGGTTTTCGCGTGTGAGGGCGGCAAACTCTTTGTCCTCTGCCTCGGTACGCTCGCGCTGCTCTTTTTCGCAGGTTTCGGCAATTTCACCGATACGGTCGCAGTTGGCTTGATACTTGTTAACCAACTCGCGCACGTTCAGCTTTTTTTTGTCTTTTTCTTTCATTACTGAAACTTTTGAGGTTAAAATTTATACTAATTTTTGCGCGGCAGCGCGGCGCATTTCGCGCACCTGCTTACGCATTTTTTCCTTATCGGTTTGGGGTTCCGGGCTGGGCGGTTCAACTTCGCGCAGTCCGGCGGTAAATTCGCGGGCCTCTACCGACGTATCGGGATAGGCCGGATCAGCCGCCAGCGTAAAATCATACACGCCTGTTACCGCCTTGACGGTATAGGTTATTTGCGTTGCTCCGTTTACCACCTTTGCCGTGCGCTCAACAAAATCACTGTCCCAGTATCGGGTCGTAAATGCGAAGCTGCACCCGGATATATCGCCACGGCTAACCAGCTCTAATGCCTCGTCGCCGTTAGGTGATTTAGGCAGCTCCAAATTAAAGCCTACGCCCTTTTCATCTACGAAATACTCCAGCGTGCCGGTGCCTTTGTTGCTACGCCCTAAAATCAGTTGGCGGTCATGGTACATTGTAAATTTAATGTCGCAGCCGTCTAACACTTCTTTCGTGATGGCTTCCGGGGCGATAACTTCGCGTGCCTCGCTGTCCTCGTCGCTCCAAAGCGGCGCGGATGGGGTATTAAACAGGATCGCATACCCGGTAATGGTGCGGCTGGGGGCTTCACCCTCGGCCGCCTCGCGTACACGCAGTTCTGCGCAGTCTATACGCAGGGTGCGTTTTACCTCGGTGTCTTTATTCCTTTTCGTCGCCATTGTCATTATCTTTGTTTTCGGGTGCCTCCGGCTGTTGCTGCGGCTGCACTCCTATTTCGTTTATGCCTCTTAGATTGGCCGACACTAATACAATGTCGCCGCCTTCGACAGGCGTTAAATTATTCATCCGGCGCACCTCGTTTACAGTCGTACCCAGTTGCAAAAGTTTCGTGCCGTAGTTCATCATGCCGTTAAGGTCACACGCGAACAACTCGCGGCGGTCAAACTTAAATTTATATTTGTGGCACAGTTCCGGGGCAATAAGCTTGCGCCGTAATTCTATCTCGATATTACGCAGTAACGGATTAAGTGTGTGGCTTAAAAAATCTACGTCTGCCTGTTCTACTGTCTTATAATTGTTGCTTGTGTCGGCATATACAAACGTAGGGGGTACACTAAAAAAGCGGCAAATCTCGATCACCGTAAATTTCCGGCTCTCTAAAAACTGCATATCGGTGGAACTAAGCGAAATTTGCTTAAAATCCACCTGCCCCGGTAGGCTAACAATCCTTTCACCACTTTGAAAACGGCTGTCTAAATTCTCGGCGGTCTTTTCCAGTTGCTTGTCCTGGTACTCACCGAAACCGCGTACACTGGTATCATTAGACACTATGCCGCGCACGTTGCCGCCGTTTGCAAATCGGTTCTGCGTTTCTTGGTCGCCGGTTGCCGCTATACCCATAGTCAGCCGAGCGTAAGTCAACACGCTGACACCTTTTTTGCTGTTGCGCAGTGTCAGACCTTTTATGTGTATAATCTCGTCCTCTGTGTAGCTTCCGTATATGCTGTTTTCAGCATCGTACACATCGTAACGATCATTTAGGGTATCATACGACACCGTGCCGCGTCCGCACAATACCAGCCGGTCTAATTCCATGCTGACGTTATTGTAAACCGGCACTATGTAGGCGTTTCCGTCTAATAATAATTCCTGTACTACTTGCCGCCAAAAATCAAATGCGTTAACGGCATAGTCCGGCTGTACGTTCAGTAAGTAATCGAGCCGGGGGTTATTGGCATCCGCAAAAACGCCGTCCTTACGTTTGACATATTGCAGCGGCAGATTAGCGACACTTTCACTAAGCAACTTAACGCAGCGGAAAACCGTTGCTATGCTCATGGCCGTTTGACCGCCATAGACAAAAAGCGGCGTAGCCCCGGTGCGCGCTGCGCTGGGTTCTGCGTCGCTTTTTGTAGCTGTTTCGCGTCTAAAGTAGCTTAATATATATCGCCAAAAGTTCATTACACATTATCGCTAATGCACAAAGATAACTAAATATATTAGCACTTAAAAATTTGGTTCACAGCGCTTTATCTTCCTTTGGTTTACTTTGTTTTATTCTTTTTCGGTTGCTTTCCTTTGTTTTGTTGCGGTTGAATATATTTAACTTTATTTAACGTGTGTAGTCGATAAACAGGCGCATACACATAAGTTTTGTAATAACGCCATCGATCTTCTGCGTCTGCTTCCGCTTTATCGGCTTGCAGTTCTCCAGTTTATCTGTATCTAAGACGGCATTACCGAAACAATAGTAGTTAATCGGATTGTCATTAATAAAGATATGCCCGGTTTTTACGCCATGCTCAAAACTTTCTACCGGGGCCGTAAAATTGCCATAGGTCTGCTTGACACCCGACAGTACATTATCTGCGCCGGAAGCCGCCAGCATATTTACTACCTCTAAACTTTTCCACGGATCATAACCAATACCCAAAATGCGCACGACTTTGTTAAGATACAACACATAGTTTACGATTGCCCGATAGTCGATTACGTCGCCCTCGGTCAGTATCAAATAACCTTTTTCAGCCCATACGCGGTACATTCTTTCGTTAGGGTGTCCGGCTAACGCGCCCTCCGGGAAAAAATACGCCGTATGAAAATGAAAATTTTTACGCGCTATGTCATACAGCCCCATAGTGACCGCGCTAAAGTCGTCGCTTTCCGACAGGTCGATAGCTACCATAGCATCGGGGCGGCCGGTGATAGCATCCAGCGGCATAGGTCGTGATATTTTCCGGGCCAGTGTACTGCTTATCCAGCTGCGTTGCTGGTTCTCGGCGTAGATGTTAAGCAACTTGGTACGAAACGCCAGCATAGCGTCGGCACCATTACGCATAGCGTTCTTATACTCCTGTCGGTAAAAATCCATACTAACGGTAACGCCCATGTGCGGTTGTACCTTACGCCACGTTGCTTCTGTATTTTCGGGGTCATCCAAATCCGGCTCAAAGATATGAGCAAATAGGCTGTCGTCCTCAAACTCGCCCAGCAAAACGTCTTTATAGCCTTGCAACATTTCGTAAAACGGGCCGTCGAATACGTCGCTGGCTGTGGTGATTATCACAGTCAGCGGATTTTTGCGCACACCCATCGACGTAGTTAGCACAGTCAGCAGACTGTTGTCTCGTGCTTGGCTAAACTCATCCATGATAACCGTGCTGGCGTTCAAACCGTCCTTTGTCCGGGCATTTGCCGTTAAACACTGTGCAAAGGCGGTACGGTCTTTGCGCTTGCTCTTAATCGTCTGCTCGTTGATCGTATAACGGCGTTCCTTTGGGTCTAACTTCCTCATGCAGCCACGTATCACGTCGAAACACTTTTTGGCTTGATCGTTACTGTTTGCCCCGGTGTAGCTCTCGGCGTTAGCATCACCATACAGCAAATCGTCGATGGCCAGTGATGCGCTTGACGTAGTTTTACTGAATTTACGCGGCACAAACAAAATCGCTTCGCGCACTACCCTACGGCCGTCATTCCAAAAACCGTATATGCTAGCAAACTGAAATGCTTGCACCGGGGTTAATTTGTATTTTTGCAGCCCGGTTTTACCCGGAAAATGTAGATTTTCGTAAAGGGTAAAAAAACGCTGTACCTCGGTCGCATTAATGCCGTATTTGTCAGCCATACGGAAAAAACGCAAAACCGCTAACTGCTCGTAGAGATTGTGTGCTGCCGGATTTTCGGCGACTTCTGTAACGTACTGCTCCAGCCGTACATCAACTTCGCAAAGCCGATAGTCGGCTATCGTTACATCTGCCAGTCGCGCCGACACGTCGATTTTAGCCTGTCGTAATCTGTCTTTTTCTTCCTCTGTCATGCCGTTGTATCGGGGTTATTGCGTTTTACGATGTTCGGTTTTTTGCGCCCGGCGTTCTTTACCTTTTTGGTCAGATCTATCAGCGGGTCATCTTCATCGGTGCCAGTCAGTTCTTCAGCGGTCAGTCCTAATGCTTTCATCTGCCTGGTTACACTGTCCTGGGCATCTTTTTGGATCTTGAATACCGGATGAGGTGCCAGCGTTTCATTACCATAGCGCGATATTACGCTGATGGTGACGCTGTCGAGACCGTCGATTTCGTCGTTTGCTTTGTTGAGGGTACACAGTGCACCCGCAAGCGCGATAATCTGTATATCAAGGCTTCTACTGTATTTACCTGCGGCTTTCAGCGCTTTGACGATGTCGGCCTTATAATCTGAAACTTTCTTTTCCATATAAATGTTAAAAGTATTATTTAATTAATTGATTGTTAAATATTTGCTTGATTTTAAAAAATCGCTCACGCAAAAACAAAGGTTGGGGCGAGGTTTCACAGAACCGGGGTGCCTAAAAAAAATCCCCCCACCTGTCAGCCTCCAAAGAATTTTTTAACTACCCCGGCTACCTGCTCGGCGTTTCGTCGTCGGGTCGCTTCCTTTCCACTTCGTCCCATCTCGGTATGTATCTTAACATGGCAGTCGTGGCATAGCGCACACAGGTTTTTAGGATCGTACATGAGCCGGTATTTCTCGGCGTAGTTTATGCCATTCTCCACCGGCTTACGGTGGTGTACTTCCGTCGCCGGTGTAATATATCCGTCTGCTTGGCAGCTCTCGCATAGTGGGTGAGCTGTCAGCGTATCACGTCGTAGGCGTAACCATCGCTGCGTATGTATCAGCTTTATGTAGTCCTTATCCTTAGCCATTTGTATGTTTGCGTATTAGGTAGTCAAGACTGTCTAACAAACTCTGCTGCTTGACCTTTTTATTTTCAAGTGACGCGCTGGCGCGTTCATCTACCGTATGCGCTCCGATCAGCTTATACACCGTGACTGGGTGCTGCTGTCCCTGTCGATGCAGTCGGGCGTTAGCCTGTTGGAATAGTTCCAAATCCCAGCCAGTGCCAAACCAAACTATGTAGTGGCCGCCCTGCTGCATATTGAGGCCATACGCCGTACTTGCCGGGTGAGCCAGTAGTACGTCAATCTTTCCGGCGTTCCAGTCTAATAGCTGCTTTTCGCCCTCATAGACTTCTACCCGATAACCTTTTAGTTTCTTTGTTATGCGTGGTATATCATGCTTGAACTGGTAGAAAACTAACACGTTGTTACCGTTTGCTGCCTCCACTATCTCGGCTAATTTATCCACCTTTTCGCTGTGAATTTCATGTATATTTCTGTCCTCATCATATACTGCACCGTTAGCAAACTGCGCTAATTTATTCATAAGTCCGGCGGCAGAATTAGCCAAAATATTTGTTGGCTCGCCCTCATGCTCCTGCTTGAACTCTAACACCTTTTCGCGCTCAAACTTATTATAAGCCGACATAGTGGCCGGTGACAGTTCGACAGATACAGTATGCATCATCAAATCAGGTAACTGCAAATAGTCCTTTGCCTGCATACTTAGACAGATGTCGGCTATGCTGTTGCGTATTATATCCTCATGTCCTTTTTTCACGTCGCACCGCACTACTATGTTATTCCAGCTATGGGTTTCAAAATGGCTTTCGCGGTATTTCGTCACGGATTTACCTAACCGCTGGCCCATGTCGATACAGTACATTTGTCCCCACAGGTCAATTAATCCATTAGGCGCGGGTGTGCCGGTCAGACCGATAACACGCGTTACACTCGGCCGGGCGATACGCATTGCCTTAAACCTTTGCGACTTGGAATTTTTAAAGCTGGTTAACTCGTCGATAACCAAAACGTCAAATGGCAGTTGACCGCCGTACAGTCCTACCAGCCATACAAAATTGTCACGGCCGATAACGTAAATGTCAGCTTTTTGGGCTAACGCTAATTTGCGCTGCTTCTCTGTACCCATGACCTTTGCCACGATCATGCCCTGTAAGTGGTTCCATTTAGCCGCCTCCGTAGTCCATGTGGTTTCAGCTACCTTTTTCGGGGCTACCACTAACACCCGGCTAATCTCGCAGTCGTCGATTAGTTCCTGCAAGGCGGTGAGGGTTACAATCGTCTTGCCTAAACCCATGTCGAGGAGGAGGCCGCAGCTCGGATTGTCTAATATCCACTGCGTCGCTGTGCGCTGGTATTCGTATGGTCGATATATCATTGCTTTGTTGTTTTAATCAGTTCGTCGATGTCGGCTTTGTTGTCGATTACTTTTACCAAATGACCCATGCCGGTTAATTCGCCCATGCGTATTTGCTGTATCTTTGTCGGCTTCCGTCCTTTGCTTTTAAGTTCCACCCAAACTACACCGCCGCCCGGAAGCACTAACAGGCGGTCGGGATAGCCTACCATGTTAGGGTTAGAGTATTTGAGACACAGCAAACCGTTTTGTTTTGCCTGTTCTACCAAATGCCGCTCTATCGCCTTTTCCGACACCTCGGCATGGTCGGCAATGTTGGCAGCGGCCTTTTTGAGGCTTTGTGAACCTCGCGCGCACGCGAGAGATGCGGGGGTATGTGAGTTTAAGCTATTTTTTTCCATATTGTCAGTATAAAACATAATATATTATTTCTACCACTTTTTTAGGGTTCACGGTTCACACCCACTATAATTCGCTGGATTTTAGTCATTTAACCCGTGAACCATATTGTGAACCATATTTATGGCCTTTGGTTCACAAATTTTTCTCTTTTGACGTGACTGCGCTGTGAACGACATTTGTAAAATTCTACTTGGTTCACAAATTATCATCTTCAATGGGTGCTTCGGCTGGTCTTGCATAGCTTTTTTGATAGCCGTAGACCTGCATGCAGTGCCGCGATTGAACTGGGCCGGTCCATCCGATGCGTCTTAGCATTTTTGCAACTTTCTGTGACAGATATTTGTAATCGCTGCTTTGGGTATTTTTCCCCAAACACTCGCTTATAAACTCCAATGGGCATACTCTGTCACGGCGCACTACACCGTCGGCTTGCAGCAGATCAGGCGCACTAATATATTGCCGCCGTTCCTTTGCGTTTTTAGTGTTCCAGTCTGGCGGTAACAGTGTGTCGAGATAGGCCCGCATAACGCCCTCCATGTCTGAATCGTCGTCAGCATAATCCACCTGCCTCTGCTTCATTTTGTCATCAAGATACTTAGGCAGGCAGAGTTTTTCGCCCCGACGCCAGTATTCGACTGCCTCTGCCCATAGCTGATCTCGCTGTGATGTCAACTCGGCAAACCAGTATTCGCCGTGCTTTCGGTATTTCGGATCTATAGCAATTATGGGGAAACGGCGGTTACCGGTTTCATCTTTGAGGAAATACTGCTCATTAGTAGTGCCAAAAAATACGCATTGCCTGGGCACTCTCTCCTTTCGGATTCCGTATGCCGGTCTGAACTCGTCGGCCTGATTGGTAATAAACTGCTTTACTGCGGTTATTTCACTGCGCCTCATGCCGTCAAGTTCACCTATTTCTATCAAGTGCGAGCCTTGTACTTGTTCAGCACCTTCTTTGCCCTCCATAGATGTAAGGCCGTCTTTGTAGTATTCGCCACCCATGATACGGATCAGCGATGATTTACCGGAACCCTGAGGTCCTGCTAGAATAAGGCAATAATCATATTTGCAGCCAGGATTCATCACACGTGCCACTGCTGCTGTGAAATGGATTCGGGTTATGACCCTCGTTAGTTCGGTATCTTCAGCTCCGGCATAATCTATTATGAGACGTTCAAGCCTAGGCCTGCCATCCCATATCAGGCCATCGAAGTACTCGCGTATCGGGTGACGTCGATGTCGGGTAACTACCATATCGAGTGCGTCGCGGATTTTATCCTTGCCACTTATATCATATTCCTTTTCTAACCAGCCACGCAGGTTAGCGTCGTCGCGATTGCCCCATTGCGTTGCCTTTTTATCCCATGGCAGCCCTTCGTCTATGGAAATGTTATTGCGCAATAGGTCAAGATACAAATGCCCTTTTAGGCGCGGATCGTTCTCTATAATCTTTTCTATATTGGCTATAGTGCTTTTGATAGTGCCTTTGCGGTCGCGTTCAAGTTCAGCCATCCAGTCGATGTTAGCGGCTTCCGGCGTTTCGCTGTTCTCGGTGTCTGTGTCGGCAAAATCGCTGTCCGCGTCGGCTAATCTTTCCTTTGTGAGCAAAACGCGCACAGCCTTATCAGCCGCTGCAAAATCCTGCATTTTGGTGTACGACGGCAGCCGGGTAACGTCGGTTACTCGGCTACCCTCATCCTGTACACCAAACAAATGTATGCGCACCAAATCAAAGGCATTACACAACCTCCTACTTGCCGGGTCGGTTTCATGGTGAGAATATGCAAATTTGCCCTCATAGGTGACGCAGCCACCGGCGACGCTTCCGGCACGGTAGGTATATCGCCCTTCCGTGCCGGTCTTTTCATATACGTCCGGCAAAAATTTTTCTATCGCTTCCTCGATAGTATAGGCTCGGCAAAACGCACCGATTAGTCCGGGTTTTTCCATAGGATCACCGGCTTTACGGATTTCGTGCGCCAGTACGTCGCCCTCTCTACTTGACATGGGCCACTCGCTAACGTCCTGTGGGTTCCTGTAGGTCGCCAGCACCTCGTCAACGTCAAAAGCCGGCCCGTCTTGGTAATTGAAAAAATAATCACCGTCGCGGCTGGTACTCGGCCAGTAAAACAGGCGCGGCAGTTGGTAGGTCGTATGGTCGAAAAGTTCGATACCTATACGCGCAGTCCAATACCGGCAAACCGGCTCATACTCGGCCGGTGCGATCTGCCTGCTAGCCGGAAGCACCAAACGCAAACGCGGCTTTTCGGGCGTATGCTTGTGGGTGCTGTAGATCATAGCGGCACAGTCGAAATTTAAGGTAAAATCATCCCAAACGTCGGCAGTGCCATAGTCAATATCGAGTGTAACCAGTGTGCGGTATATTACGTTGGCAGTTTTGCGTATGCCGTTGGATAGATAGCCGCCGACGAAACCGCCAACGTCTTTAACGCTGCTCTGTTCCTCTCGGCTCATGCGTAGATATTCGCGTACACTTTCGCCAGTGCGCTTAGTGTCGGCGCACTTGGCTAAAATCTCGCTCCACAGCCATGACTTGTTACGCCATTTTTTCGATAGTCGGCTGTGGGCCGTGGCTATGTCTATTCGGATATCGTGCTTTAAATTCATCGTTGTATTTTTTCGCCGGTTGATGGCGTCAGATCCTATGTCATTTGCTTTCCTCAAGCTTTGCCTGAGCTTTGCACTGCTCGACGTAGGTATTGTATGCGACAAACTCGTCGAGCTTTGTGTCGCGCTGCCGGAGGATGGCAGTCTCGTCGTCATTGTCGTAGCGTTGACGGATGAGGGAGATGACACGGGACTTGTAGGTGGCTTTTGCCTCTCGTGCCTGCTCTGATGCCAGAATATCTGCTACGGCGATTTCTTCCCATTCTTCGGGGTTTTTGACGATAGTGTGCCGGATCTCAGAGTAATCTTTCGAGCCGATTCTGTGCAGTATGTGGTCTGCGTCTGTATCGAGCGCCCACATGTTGATTGATAATCTGTAAGTTTTCTGCATATTATTGTAATTTAAGTTGTTGCAAAAGTTATATTTTTCTCCACTGCATCGGCGAGCACTTGTTGCCATGCCGCAAGTTCCTCTGGAGTAAGTGCCGCAGCCGCCTCGTTGGTGGTATCGCCCGTCAGCTTGGCATAGACGTCGGCATGGACGGTGATTGTGATTGGGTTCACACCATCTCTATGCGCTACAAGATTAGTAATACTGTCAAGCGACAAGAGAGGTGAGTCCTTAAATGAAATATCCTGATGTATGTACCAGATTGTTACGTATTCCAAATTTTCGCAGCGGTCAAATATCCTAAAGAAACGCACATCGAGATTAGCCTTTATTGTACCAATAATTTTTTTGAGTTGTTTGCACCCCTCAAAAGCGTTATAGCAGTTTGTGCCTCTAACTGTTATACCTAATGCAAAAGCTATTACCTTAAGGTTAGATGATTGATGTGCCAAATAGTCAATAAGAGGTTGTGCTGTAGCCTTTATGGGGAATATGGTGCGACAATTTATTTTCGCAAATTTGTGGCTATAATCAATTGAACTGCTTAGACAATCCCCGCTGACAAGCATAATATCTATCGCCTCTTCATACGTCAAGTCATCGATTCCGTTCAGCCCATAAGCCACGCCGCTGACAATCACTGTGCCCCCAGCGGCAGCCCATTCATCATCAAACAGCGCGAACTTGGCTTTCTCCAGCCCCTCGTTCACATTGCCGCCGTCGGCGGTCTGCACAAGGCTTGCGAGGGTATGAGGGTACATCACCTCGCCCGTACCTCTTTCTGTAAGTATAGTCTGTTTTGCCATATCTTATACTGTTGCAAAGTTTATATTCTTTTCAGCGGCTAAAGCCAATAGGGCATGCCACTCGGTGTTTGTCTCGTCGGTCAGTTTCGCATACACGTCGGGGTGAACCATCACCGTGATTGGCGATGTGTTTGCGGCATGGGTCACCAAATGGGTTAAAGAGTCCAACGATAGTTTAGGATTTTGACTAAAGCTGATAGAACTCCTTAGCTCACTTATCAGAACATGCTCAAGAAGTGGCGAACCTTCAAATGTCCTATCCCATGTAGTTTTGGAAAGATAGCTATCGTATATTATTGGCAAAATCGTCTTTAATTTAGGACAATTTCTAAACGAGCTATTAAAATTATCACCCCAAAAACCTTGGTCGCTTGACGATAACCGAATAGCCTCTAAAGTGTTATTGCCAAAAGCAATCCCACGTGCATCGATGCGTTCATAATAAACCGAGCAAAAAGTGCATATATTTGTACGCATCCCTTGTTTTCTGGAATATTTATATGAATATTCGTTTGATTGTTGCAATGGCTCATAATAGACACTTATAGCCTCCTCATACGTCATCCATATTTCATTGCCCATAAATGGATGGTCAGCATCGGGAGCATTTATTGGGTCATATTTACCATAAGATCCCCAAGCCGAGTTCCACATATCAATAAACAAATCCATTTTCAGCTCCTCGCGTGTGTAGGTGCCGATGTCGGGGAAATTGTCGGGCGTCAGCGGCTCCCTGGCAAGGACGTTGCTCAGTTCCGCTTTGTCCGCTTTGGAGTCGATCTCTGTTTCCCATTCGGCAAATTCCTCGGCGCGTTTTGTCTCGGCGTCCTTGCGCTCTTCCTCCGCCTCTACGCGGTCGGTCTCGTTAGCCTGCCGCGTTGTCTCGTTAGCCTGCCGCGTTGTCTCGTCCGATTGCCTCAGCATCTCCCGCCTATGCCTTTCGGCCTCTACCTCAATCCTGTGCTTCTCGTTCCTCACACGCTCGGTCTCAGCGGCCTCAATGCTCTCTTCAAACACTTTCAGCGAGTCTGCCGCCTCTGTCGCGGGGCGCTGCAAATCCTCAATCTGTTCGGGGGTAAAGTCCTCGTAGGTGAATGGATCGCCCTTGATATAAGGCAGCATCGCCTCCACTTCTGCCTCGGTGCCGCAGTCGCCGGCGCCCGCCACAAGCTCGATGTCAAGAAACTGTAGACCGTAGATATCCTGTGTACCATCAGAAAAGACCTCATTGGGCAGCATGAAATGTGGCTCCATGAGTAGACGACCAAGGCCGAGATGGTGAGAGTTAAAAATGAAGAGTATACCTCCATCTGATTCTTTGTTACAATTAATGTACTGTCCATTAATACAAGATGCTTTTAAAGTTCGGGCCTTGTCATTTGTCCAAAAAGTAGCAGACCAGTCACACTGTGGCCATGGAACTTTCTCTCCATGTTGATTCTTTAGATGGACTACAGTTGTAAAGTCCGATTTATAATTAATTTTTCGCATAAGATATTCTTTTGGCTCTTGGTTGTTGTTATTAATTGTTGAAATACTCTCGGCAGACAAAGCCTTTGCGAGGAGAGAAATCCTCAAACTTGCATGACTTGAAGATCATCGGTTTGTTGACGTATTGTGCAAGGTCTTTGGCATACTGCGAGGGTTGTGTCTTGTTCTCAAAATCTCGGTAGGGCATGACGTATGGCTTTATCCCCAATTCCCGGCATCGTTCAATCCGGTATAGGTCTTGTTCCATGGTGGAGTTGAAGCCAACAAGAATATAGCACATGAGTTTCCACGGCTTGATATAGCGGATAACCTCATGCAGTTTGTCTGTCAGGTCAATCTGCGCCAAATCCCATGCGATATGGATTGACTTATGGAGCGGCAGGCGGTTGAGCCAGTATGCCTGCTCCTCATTCATGATCCGTACGTCAACGCCATGCAGGTTGACTTTCTGTTTTGCTTTCAGAAGATAGTCAACGGCAGACTTCCATTCGGGATTGGCAAAGAAATTGTTGTCGAGGACTTCTATATGCTTCCCGCGAGGATTCAGTTCAACGGGTTCCACGGGGTGTATGCTTCCCTCTTTGTCATGCACGAGGCAGAACGGGCAATGTCGGATGCAACCACGTGAAAAGAATTGAATTGAAAAGTCGTACTGGGGATAAAGCGAGTAGTCCATCAGTGTTGACTGCTCAACCTCAATAGGCAGTCGGCTCTTTACATCATAGCCCGTGCCACCACATATTACCTCACAAGGGAACGGACGATCAATATCCGGAGAGAATGTAAAGATCTTGGATTTATACACTCGGTCAAAATCCCAATACATATCTCCGCACCATTCGACGTTATCCCCGTGAGCCTTGTGCCATGCGGAAAGCCGCATCAGCGCAAAGTTGGGGAAGTTGTGTCCGTCAACGTCTATCAGTCCGATGTTCATGCCGCACTTTTTGATTGGATGTATCTGTGAATTTTAGCCTTAAGGCGGTCTATCTCGCCGCATAGCGCCTCGCACCATTTGCGGGCTATGGTGACTTCGACGGCGTTGCCGATGAATTTCTTTTTGTCGGCCTGGGTACCTATGAGCACATAGCCCTTCGGGAAACCCTGGATAAGCAGCAGCTCGTCAATCCGGAGCATACGCATCTTGATATCGATGATATTGTAAAGAGCCATAAATTCCTTGATCTTTACGGTCATGGGGCTATCGGTGTCATAAATTTCTATGGCGATTTGTCCTGTCTCTGTGGTCACCAGGTACGGCGGCCGCTTATCCATCTTCGCGATCAATGTGAAACATGGGTCATCTACCGAAGAACCGGCGGAATTGAACTGAGGATTCATCAGGTAGTGATGCTTCCTGTTGGCTGTGATAACTCGCGAGGGTTCATCAATAGAGCTCCCGACGTTTGCAAAGTTGGTATCCATGAGCCACGGTTTCACTGTTACAAGATGATGCTTTGGATTGGTCGTGACAGTTCCGGCGACTGATTCCACGGAAGATGGGTTGCCGTTACCGTATTGCATATCAAGAAAATTAGTCTGCACAAGAGCCATTCTATCATGCGTTGTGAACGTAGCGGCCGGAGAATCAACTGATGTATTGAAGCCGTTGCCATAATGTACTGAAACAAACGCATGGTGGTCGACAGTGGTAATCGTACCGGCGGGGCCGTCGACAGATATGTTTTTATCGTTCGGTGCTCCACTGAATTGCTTTGATAGAAACACCATGGACGCGAGAGCGAGTCTACCCTGAGTCGCTACCGTAGGGCATGGATCATCCAGAGAAGGGGGCACATATTTCCTCCGCTGGCTCATTGAGTTGTATTTGACGAGGAAGGCGTCTCTGCCTCCGGCGACAAATTTTATGAGTCCGGCATGGATGCGTTCAAGTGTATTTTCAGACAGGGGCTTGTCGCGCATGAAGATAGACTTGCCCTCGTCAGAGAAATCCAGAACCTCTCGCACCGGCTTCCATCGGGGTACGACTCCAAAAAGGCCGTTGCCGCCGGTCTTACTATGTGTCGGCTCCGGAAATACTATGGGAAGGCTCCGTTTGGCGAATATCCCGAAGAAGCGTTTGCGGGATGTGTAGGCTCCATAGTCGGCGGCATTGAGGATGCGATGCTCAAAATTGTATCCATAACGCTTCACATTGCGTACCCAACGGAGATAACTCTTCCCTTTATCCATTGAGATGGGTTTACCGTTTTCGTCCACTTCACCCCATGACATGAATTCCTCGACGTTTTCAATTTGGATATAATCGGGATCAATTGCTTCGATATAACGGAACAGGTGTTCTGCCAGTGTGCGGCTGTCGGCGTCGCGTGGCTGGCCGCCTTTGGCTTTGGAGAAGTTTGTACATTCGAGTGAGGCCCAAAGCACTGTGAGCGCTTCGGGGGTCTCTCTCCGGCATTTGTCGAGATGTGCAACAAGTGGCGACAATTCAAGGGTTCTTATGTCCTCGATAAAATGTAGCGCATCAGGATGATTTGCTGCATGAGATGCAATTGCTTTGGCATCATGATTGACGCAGGCAATAACCTCAGCACATGGCTCTCCGTTAAGCCGTGCGGAATTTATTCCTGTGGATGTTCCACCGGCACCACAAAAGAGATCTATGTATAGGAGTTGTTTCATTTTGCTCATATTTACAAGTGTTAAAATTTTACTGAATTTTCAATTTTATCGCGTCTCCTTGCTCAGATAATACTTTTACTATGCTTGCTATCTCTGCGCGTGTATGGGCTTCTATTTGCGTTTTAACGGCTGTGTTAGTCTTTGAGGTAATACGGTGTGCTATACCCGGCGCCTTTTAGGGGCAAATCGCGGCACCAGTCTATCGGTTCGCTAAATAATGCTTCTACGTCGGCCAGGGGTCGGTCAATGGGCGTTTCGACTATGATTTCGTCGTGAACGTGGAAAACGATAGGCAGGTTATCGCGCCTGGCGCGAAGCATTACTACACCCAGTATATCGCGCGCGGTTGCCTGTACAATATTCTCGGTTAGCTTGCCGCCGTATGTTCGGGTAATCTCCCATTTTTTCGTAGTTTGGTTCATACCCTCATACTCGATAATTTCGTGATCGCCTCGCCAGCCGTCATTATATTCCATGCTTATGCGTGCGCGTGGGTAACAGATGGTACGGCCCGACGGTAGGGTAATAAGGAGCATACCCCAGCGGAAGCCGACAGTAATACCCCGGTGTATAGTCACGGTATTGCCGGTTTTGATCGCGGTAACGGCGGCTTTTTCGACGACAGCCCAGAAGCGTACTATATGGGGATTAGCCTCGCGCCATAGTCTTACCGTTTCCTTTTCTTCGTATTCGGTCAGTCCCAGCCGTGCGCCACCCATAGCCTCCAATGCCGATATACCGCCACCGTAGCCTAACGCCAGCACAGATATTTTACCTTTTTGGCGTAGATGGCTGTTTTTGCCGTGTTTCTCGACAGGTACGCCAAACATCTGCGAAGCCGTAGCACAATAAATGTCGCCGTCCTCTCTAAATACATCCAGCACCCAGCTTTCACCGGCTATCCATGCTATTACGCGGGCCTCGATAGCGGAAAAGTCGCATACGTGTAGGATATGACCGGGTGAGGCGATAAAAGCCGTGCGGATCAGTTCGCTTAATACCTGCGTGACATTGGCGTAGTTCATTTCAAACTCTTCCAAATCACCGGCCTTAACCAGCGTCCGAGCATAGTCCAAATCGGCTAAATGATTTTGCGGTAGGTTTTGCACCTGTACCAGCCTACCGGCCCAGCGGCCTGTACGCGCGGCTCCGCAAAATTGCAATAGTCCGTGTATGCGTCCGTCGTCGCACACGCAGTTTTGCATAGCCTCGTATTTTTTGTTAGAGGTCTTAGCCATTTCACGGCGTAGTCCCATAACCCGACGTGCTTTGGGCCAGTAGGTTAATGCGTCCTCGATTTCGTCGATATTCTTTTTGTTGATACTGGCAAAAGCTAACTCGGTCGTGCGTTTCAAATATTCTTTAATCTGCGCCGCGCTGTTCGGGTTTTCCAGGCCGGTTATCTGCTGCGCCTCTTTTAGCAATTCGGCTTTATATTCGATGTCGAAACGTGCGGCATTATCCACCACTACGCGGTCAATAAGTACGCCACGGTCGTTAATCTCTTGGTCGGCTATATAAAGCTGCTCGTCAAACTCGACAGGCTCAAGGCGGCGCACTTTGGCTAATAACGCCTGTTCTACCTCCACGTCGCGTATACAATACTTTTTGAACGTGTCCCAGCGGTCGGGGGCGGCACTCGGCAGGTGACGCACTCCGTTACGGCCAGGCATAGAAAAAAAGCGTATAAGTGTTTTGCCCTCGGTCATTTTGCCGTCTGCCAGTTTAAGCACCTCGCCGCATTGAACCAGCGACAGGGGTAAACCCATCCGGGCGGCGCGTACCATAGTGCATTTCCACTGCGCCGGATCAAGCGGCTTGCTTAGTCCGAAATGCTTACTAAGGCAGATACGTTCAAATGCGGCGTTCCATGCTGTTTTGATTACGTCGGGGTCTATGAGTGCGTTATATATTTCGTCGGGCAATTCTTCACCCTGCGCAAAGTCAACGCACGATACCGGGCCGTTATCGACGCTGTACGCGAATAGCAATACGGCAAAGTCCGGAGCCTCGACGTATTTATACACACCGCACTTAGCCAAATCGCGGCTACTATACGTTTCTATGTCTATGCCTAACTCTTTCATTATTTTTGCTTATTCTTTGCGGCGTTTTCTAATAGCGTTAGTGCTGCTGCGTACCAGTCGTCGATATCGGCAAATTTCCGGCAAAACTCTTGGTATCGTTCCAATAGTCCACACACGATTATGAAAGTATACGCCTTATTTTTAGCGTTCTTTTCTATCTCAAAAGCCGCCGCGCTGTAAGTTTTTACGAGGGGGGGGCTACTTCGTCACTCATGCTTTTTAGTGTTTTCTAAAAGATGGTCGGCAGTTTCATTAGAGGTGTTAGCCATTGCATCGAGCGCGTCGTATGTCAGTGCGATAGGCAGGGTGACAGTACGGAATATGATAGCAAGTGTGCTGCAAATTACCGCGCCGATGGTGTAAATTATTATTTTTGCTTTCATGTCTTTTGTTGTTTTAGATACCCCCCCCTCCGACGCACGGCCGGAAGGGAGATGTTGTTAGTGATTGGTTTGGTTTATAAATCTTCGTCGTCCTCGTTGTCGATGTCAGCAAAGTCACTTTCGGCACTTACCCTGCCGCCCAGTTTCTCGTCGTCCTTAAACTTCATGATGTTGTTAAGTCCGCACGCTACGCCGCGATTTCCGTTTGTGTCGTAGGGGTAGAAAGTTACCGATACGATAGCCCAAACGCCGCTGTAGATTTCTTCCTCGTCAACGATGGGGGCTTTGTTGCGGTCAACGATACCGGGGCGTGTGTTGCTCTTGGCGTTGACATAAAGCATACCGGCATATACTTCGTCGTCTTTGTCGTCGCCGTCGCGCAGTGGCATATCGAGCTTTTTAGGCTCTTTGCCGCCCCATTTCGATACGATGCCGGAAGCCTTAGCCGCTTCGATGGCTTTTTTGATCGCAGCGATAGTTTCCTTTTCGCCAGCCGGGATAAGTACGTTAGTCATGTACTTGGCGTTTTTGTCGTCGCCGTCGGGGTTGTATTTGCTAAATACATGGGTGTAGCTTAGACGACAGGGGCCAAAAACTACTTTGTTGTCTGTTACTTTTGGTGTAATCATACTGTTGTTAATTAAATTGTTTATACTTCGATGTCGTTAAAATCATCTGCTGCGGCGTTGTATGCCGGGCGTTTGTCGTCGCTGGTGGTTAGTGTCGGTTTGCCATGCGGCTTGGTGATGTAATCGGCGCATAACACAGTTAAACGCTTTTTGCCTACCAGCTTTTCAAGGTCGCCGATACCACATAACACGGCCGGTTTCATGTACTCGCTTTCGTCATAACCCTCTTTGGATAGTAGGGCGATAACGGCTTTGTCGTCGGTGATTTTGCGGTTACTGCGCCCCTCGACTAACTTGTAGCCGGGATAGCTTACACCGGCTAACGCCTGTTGCAGCGCGTAATCTTCCATACTTGACACCCACGATTTAATGATAGCCAGCCACGGCAGGATGTCGGCGCCCATTTTCTTGGGGGTGATTAGTCCGGGGTCGGGGTTTCCCTGCGCTATACTGGTGCATTTTTCTGCCAGTGCTTTGCATCCGCATTTCACTTTGCAGAACTGGCACCACTCGCCGGGGTTCTGTATGCCGTGGTCGCTAAACGCTTCTACTGCTTTCGGGCGTAGTTCCTCGTCGGCCCATTTCAATAGGTCAGCAACCGACATTTCAAACTCACTTAGATTGTCGATACGCGGCTGTACGATTGTCATGCGCACGCGGTCTATGCGGTACTCAAAACTGTGTTTGAGGTATGCGCCCAGTGCGTAGATTTTCATTTGCTCATTATCGACGGCAGACACGCGCACGCCTTTGCCATACTTAAAGTCGATAACTTCCATCAATCCGTCGGCTATAATGGTCGCGTCGGATGTGCCAAACGCTTCCGGTACATACTCGGAAAAATCTAACCGGGTTTCGATTAATAGCTGTGCGTCTTTGGTGACGTTTCGGGCGGCGTTGAATTTTTCCAGTACGATAGTCTTGTATGTATCGGTGTATTCATCCATTTCACCGGTGTGGTACTGGTTGTTAAGCTGCGCTATTTCCTTTTCTTCGCCTTTGGTGTCAAGTCCCATAAACGATTTTAGCTTTTTGGCGCCGTATGCGTGTGCTAACGTACCCTCTTGGGCGTAGCTGCTATCCGTATCGGGGGCGGTTGCCTCCAGCCGTGGGGAGGCGGTGCAATTCATCCACCTGTGCGCCGCCGACGGTGATAATAGTGCGTGTTGTCCGGGCATGACTTACTTATTTAATAGGGTGCTGGGGGGGGGTGCGATAAATCCTTTTTCATCGATAATGAGCGCATCGCACTCGGCGATAAAAGCGGCGCGGCATTCTTCAGGTAAATCGGGTATCTTGTCTGCCCGGCCTCCGCTGACCGTGAACACGATCTGTTTTATCTGAGCTGTGATAGCTTTATGATATTTCTCGTACCCCTCGCCGACTTTGTTCTCATAGCCTTCGCCCTCGAATCTTATGCGGGTACGCTTCAATGCGGCACGACAGTCCTCCAACGTTGGCACAGTCGTTTCCGGATTGGAGTTTCCGGTATTGGGTACTTCCTCGACAGCTGCCACCGGGGCGATAGTTTCGGGCGCATCTGCTTTGACTCGGCGCCCGCGCCGGGGTTTTTCATTCTCGGCCGGTTCCGGGGTCATGGCCTCGGCACTTACCGATACGGCAATGCTTGATTCTCTGCGTGTTTGGGCGCCTATCTCCTTGGTTATGGCCTTTTCAACGCGTCGGCCGAGATTCGGCAGCTTGTCCTCCAACAGAACGAAAAGTCTGTCGGATAGCGTAATTGTTACTTGTAGTTCCATGATCTGTTTATAGTTTAAATGGTTTTGTTTCTCATACAATATGCCTGTGCCCGTCCGTTGAGGTCAGCCACGGTTGCTACCGGGTTTGCTGTTAGCCACTCCTCTAACTCTGTACGTCTGAAAAAACAATTTTTCCCATTTGGTTTATAGTGTGGTATAGCTTTCGACGCTGTGAGTTTATAAAGGTAGCTTTTCTTCATGCCGGTATATTGGGCGGCTTCGTCTAAGGTTAATATCTCCTTATGACATATTGCGATGTTACCACTAATCACCGCTGCCAGTTTATCTAATTCTTCCTGTGTCATATTCTGGCTTTTTTAGTAATTGTCAATCGGTTGTTAGCGTAGTCCGATACCGCGCTAAACTTGCACTTTTCATAATGCTGCATCCGATAGGCGAGTGTTTTTCCTACTTCTATAGACCGTGCATCCGGCAAGTCAAATGTAACGGATTGTCCCACCTCCATTTTGCGCAGTACTTCGCATGTTACTTTTTTCTTTTCCATCGTAGAGTATCGTCGTTTTTTAGCGTGGGTAAAAAGTCACTATCAATCGACCAGCCTGTCCTTTGAACTGTGGCGCATGGTTGCGGCTCATAAATGCTTTGTGGCTGTAATGTTCGGCATGGAGATTGCCGACGATTTCACAAAACCGGGTAAAGCCTACTACGATGCGTTTACGCTCTTTCGGGAATGTTAGGCGTATGAGGAAGTTTCGGTTAACTTTTTTCCGCAAATCCTCGACGTTCTTGATAGTGTACTGTTTGTTCATCGTTTGTTTATTTTATTTGTTATTCTTTTGGCGGAAAAGAAAAACTGTCGTATATTTGCGGTTGATGATATATGTAAAGTCTGGCAAACGCCCGACAGCCTTTCTTATGTCCGTTTGTTATTTCGACAGCAAAGATATGGTAATACATTGTATTTACGACGACAATACCTTGTATTTAACTTGTAATTAACCTATATAAACCGTATTTAACAGTATGGATCAATCCAATATTATCAGTAGGATCGAGTCATTTTTAGAAATAGATTGCTCATCCACAAATAGTTTTGCTAAACGTGCTGGCCTCGACCCCGGCAATTTGACAAAGATGCTTGCCGGGAAGCAAAAAATCACAGATAATACGCTCCGCAAAATTTCCAATGCGTACGGCGTTAGCTTCGAATGGTTAAAATATGGAGAAGGGGATATGATGAACAATGACGTATTAACTCCCGAAATAAGCTATACCGACGGAGTGCCTTATTACGATGAGGATTTCAGGTTGGGCTTTGAAGAAATAATGCAAGCAAACGAGCATCCAGAATACCTGATACGTATGCCCGGATATGAAAAGGCCACTTTATGGTGCAACGCGTCAGGCCACTCTATGGAACCAGAAATCAATAACGGAGATATTATTGCCCTCCAGCGTGTTGATGATTTCTCTTTTTTGCCCTACGGCGACGTATACGGGTTCATCACTACCAATGGCATGCGCACCATCAAACGGCTTGGACGCAGCAATCGTGACGGTTTTTACCGTCTGATACCAACCAACAAAGAATATGACGAACAAGAAATACCTATTAATAAAATAGCCCTTGTCTATCGTGTCATGGGCGCAATGAAAGCATTTTGATTATGAAAACAATACTTTTAATTTTAGGGCTTTTACTCCCTATGGCGGCAAACGCACAATGGGTTGTCACGCCAAATGGTGTTTTGGCCGACTCTATAACCGGCAAAGATTATATAATTATTCAGCGAGAAGGTACTGCCGCCGATTTGTATAATGATATATTAAAAAATGTCCATCGGCTTTTTATAAGACCTGACGACGTGGTCTCAACCATAGAGAATGAAATAATCTCAGTTAGAGGCTACGGTGAAACATCTCTTAAATACGGAGGCATAAAGCAATATCTGAGGCCCTTGATCTCAATAAAGATCGAATTTAAAGATAATCGTATGAGAGTATCGGGAAATTGGGTGAGTTCTCTCAGTGGAAATGCACTGTCAGGCCATCCGACTGAAACAGATCCTTACACCTTATTTGTGAAAGGCGGTTGGAAATGCTTTGATAAGAATGGCGGAATCAAAAATGCGAAAAGGTACGAAATTTATAATTCGGTAGTCAACCAGTTTATTAATGATATTCTGACTATTTCTGAAGAATACGACTGGTAAGGAGCATAACTTCCACCAAGGCGGCGTCATAAACTATTTAGGTTCATCCGCTTCATCTCAAAGTGTTTGAGCCTATTATCTAATTTTACCACCTAATACCAACCAATAAAGAATATGACGAACAAGAAATACCTATTTAATAAAATCCCTCCCTTGTTTATCGCACCTTGGGCGCAATGAGATAACTCTAATCAATTATAAGTATGGGCCAATTATTTGTTGCCTCCTTATGCAATAGAATTCATACAAAAATTCAATAACACTTAAATCTAATTATTATGGCAAATTTTACAGGTGGAAACGACGAACAGCTCGCCGCAGGAGCAGCTATCGGAGGATCGGCACAAATACTCGGTACAACAGCAACAGGAGTAGCCAAATATGTAGCTGTCAAATGTGGTGCTCTCGGCGCCATGAAAACCGGCATTCTCGGGACTTTAGCGTTAAATCCGATATTGGGTACGCTTGCCGCTATTGGTGGTATTGGTTATCTACTCCATAAAAAGTTGAAGAAATAAAAATCGAGTAGGAGGTTGTTAAAAAAACAACCTCCTAATATTACTATAATTTTAGCTCCGGCAGACTATTAATAGCGGCCTCTTTGAGACTGTCGATGGCTCGGGTATACTTCTCGGTTTGCGACAGTCCGCTGTGACCTAACAGACTTGCCACGGTCTTTATATTTGCGCCGTTGTTAAGGATGTTGACGGCAAATGAGTGTCGGGCGCAGTGCCATGTTATGTGCTTATCAATTCCGGCACGTTTAGTCCAGTGCCGTAGCGCTTTTAGACACATAGTATGCGACGGTAGGGTAAATATCCGCTCATCGCGCTTACCTTTTCCGATTAGGTCTAATAGGCCGTCATTCAGGGGTATCACTACACCGCTGGCACTGCTGCGGCCTTTTGTCTTGGATTGCTCAAACTTCAAAAGGCGATTGGAATAGTCTACGTTGGCAAATGTAAGATCTTTAACGTCGCACCAGCGTAGACCGCAATAGAGGCAGAAAATAAACGCCCGACGTATTTCCGGGTTTTCACCTTCATAGTGCGTGGCTATAAGTTGCTGCATTTCATCTATACCCAACACGTCCTTTTTTAATGCCCCATTGTCTATTTTTATAACAACCCCGGTACAGGGATTTTTACGGATAACGTCAGCCTCAACGGCTGCTTTGATCACTTTCTTAAATCGCCCATATAAAGTGTGTGGGCCGTCACCTCTAAACCGTCTTTGCAGATACTCAGTAAAGCCGGTGATCATCTCCTTAGTAAGCTGCTGTGGTTTTATCTTTAATCCGCATGTGCGTTTGTCTTTTTCTTTTGCAGCCTTTTCGCGCTGCTCTTTAGTCCAGTCGGACTTAGGCGTAAACGAGTCGTCAGGGTCTATAAGATAATCGACAAAACAATTATATGCGCGTTTGATATGGCGTTTGTCAGCTTTAGTGTATGCCTCATAGTACGCCCACATCCAGGTTAGGAAATTAATGTCTTTATCCTTTTTCAGCCGATATCCCTCGGCTTGTTCTAATAGTTCCTGCCCTCGCTCAAATCGTATGCGTTTGGCTATTTCTAATGTCTCTCTATTCTGCTGTCGCTCCAGTGGTGTACGCGGCGCTTGCCATAGATACAGCCCCAGTACTTCATTTCGTCGTTCGTTCTTTTGATAAGTATTGCCGTTTTTACTGGTAACTTCTACCTTACCAAAATAAAACTCCAAATATAGGCTGTCGCGGCCGTCGGATAAAGCGCGGCCCATGAGCTTGGGATTATCGCCGCTATTACCCTCTACCAAGTAGGTATTATCGGCACGGTAGTTCTTTTTAGCCATTGTTATTTTACTTTGTATTCCTTTGATTGCAAAGATACAAAATAACTCTTATCCACAAAGCACAGACAAAGCACTTTTCAACAAAACTAAGTCCAAACAAAGGAAAATAAAACAACTCACATTTTGTTAAAAGACTGATTATGTGCGTATTTCATTTCGTTTATTTTCCTTTATTCTATGGGTTATGTGCACTTCGTGCGCACCCGAATAAAAGCACAATCCCTTGTAATTCAAATCAATTACAAGGGATTTAATTTTATGATGAAAGAATAGCTCAATCCTTTATCACCCTCAAAAAAACACCCTCACCTGATGAAAAATGGAAATTTAAACACGCAGATCCGGCCTGCCCCTACGGGCCGGCGGCCTCGATGCGCCGGATCAGAGCAGATGGCCGCAGATTTTTTATTTTTGCAGTCAACGCTATTCGGGGACATGCACACAGGTCTTGGCTCGCCCTTCGGGCAGTCGCCTCAAAGCGGGATAGACGCGGGATTTTAGACGGAAGCCTTCAGTCAATCCGGCGTCTGCCTCCAAACTTCTGATGAACAAAAATCCCTCTATATCAGAATTAATTTGTATATTTGGCCAGTTATAACGAGCATTATCTGAAAATGACCTGCCTATAAAAGCATAAATACGGTCTTAACATAAAAAATAGTAACTACTTCGTAGTCGCACAGGCTTTCTTTGCAGTGGCAAAGCGGGTACAGCCCGATAAGGTCGGCCTTCAGATGCTATGAGGAAGTTTATTTTAGTATCATGAAAGCATCCGAAATTCAGGAATTATTCAATAGTTTTGAATCCATCGCCATCAAATATGAAGGTGTAGAATGTTGGAGTGCCCGAGAACTTGCTCCGGTAATGGGCTATGTGCAATGGCGTAACTTCACTGCTATTATTGAAAAAGCAAAAGAGTCAGCCATCAACGCAGGAGAATCTGTTGCTGATCATTTTGCTGACGTCAGCAAAATGATAGAGATTGGCAAAGGTGGTCAACGTCAGATAGATGACATCATGCTAACACGCTATGCCTGCTATCTTATCGCGCAAAACGGCGACCCTCGAAAATCCGAGATAGCTTTTGCCCAGAATTACTTCGCAGTTCAGACACGACGTGCCGAAATCGTTCATCAACGTCTCATTGATTATGAGCGTGTACAGGCACGTGCCAAACTCGCCGAAACCGAGCACACACTTTCGGGTGTGCTTTATGAACGTGGCGTGGACTCCAAAGGCTTTGCCATTATCCGAGCCAAAGGCGACCGTGCGTTGTTTGGCCTTGATACGGCCATGATGAAACGCCGTGTCGGAGCACCGGAAAAAAGACCGCTAGCCGATTTCCTCTCCACGATAGCCATAAAAGCCAAAGATCTCGCCGCCGAAATGACATCAGTTAATGTTCAGCAAAAAGACCTGCACGGCCAAGTGAGCATTGAGCGCGAACATGTCGACAATAACAGCGCTGTCCGCAACATGCTGCTTGATCGAGGCATCCGTCCGGAAGCATTGCCTCCGGCCGAGGACGTGAAGAAAGTAGAACGTCGGCTTAGATCCGACGAGAAGAAAATTCTTCCAAAGAAGAAATAAGATCAATGCGGGCGGTGGTGGCGGCGGAAGAAGTCGGCGGCTATTACCAGGAGGGTGGCGAGTTCGGCGGCGGGGATGGCTAACCAGAGACCGCTGACGCCGGTGAGGTCAGGAAGCAGCAGGAAGGCGGGCACCATGAATATCAGGCCTCGCAAGAGGGTGAAGATGAGCGGGCGGACAGCCTGCTCGATGCTCTGGTAGTAACCTATGGCGGTGATGTTGATGGCGAAGGGCATGGCGCAGAGGGCAAAGAGCGGGAGCCCGGCCACAGCGTAGGCGTATGCGGGTTCAGCCGAGGAGAGGAAGGCTCCGGCCACGGCTTTTGAACCGATGAAGAGTCCGACGGTGACCACGACGCCCGAGACGACGGCGGCTATGAGCGCCACACGAAGGGCCTGACGTACGCGTCCCGAGTCGCCTGCACCATAGTTGTAGCTGATGATGGGCTGGGCCGACTGAGCCACAGCGTTGCTTATGGAGAACACCACCGGGAAGAGATAACAGGCAATGGCGTAGGCCGCTACGCCCTCTTCACCGAGCCAGCGCATAAACACGAGATTGCCCGTAAACATCATGATACCCATGGCGAGTTCTGACAGGAACGTCGGGAAGCCGATCCTGCTGATGTTAAACAGATTGCGGCCAAGCAAACGGAGTTCGCCGGAATCGGTGGACATTCTCACGAAATGCAGGCTCGATGACATGCGCAGAAAGTAATAGAGCACCATCAGACCGCCGACAATAATACTGATGGATGTGGCGATGGCGGCGCCCTTCACGCCCATGCCGAGGGGGAACACAAACACGTAGTCGAGGAGAATGTTGAGAGCCGCCGACACCACCTGACAATACATAGCGTAACGCGGCGAGCCGTCGAGGCGTATGAGCATCATGCCAACACATTCAAGCATCAGGAATATCAGTCCGGGCACAAGCCAGAGCATATAGTCGAGGGCGTGGGGCTCGAGCCTCGCGCTTGATCCGAGCATGCGCACCATGCCTGAAGGAAACGCCACGCACACCAGGCAGAGCAGCGCCACGAGAACAGTGCCTACAACCACAGCATGGGTGAATATGCGGCTTGCACCGGCCGTATTGTTCTCGGCCAGACGGATACTTGCGAGCACCGACGAGCCGATGCCGAGCATCAGACCGATGCCAGTGGTGAGAAGGAAAAGCGGAGCCACGATGTTGACGGCCGCGATGCCGTCGGCTCCTACGCCACGCCCTACGAATATGCCGTCGATAACCGTAAGGATGGTGTTGGCAAGCATGCCAATGAGAGTGGGGAAGAAAATTTTGCTGAAAAGCGACCCGATTTTATCCTTACCAAAATCAATGGGCGCATCTTTACCCGTAAGTACCTCAGTCATAGTAAATCATTAATCACTAATAAATTATACAATAACCGGGCGCACCCGACATCTTAGCGCCGATTCAACAATAAATATTTATCGCAGGGCATTAGAATTTCAAGTGTACCAACAACATCCAATTTCCTTTTGATTGCATCTCATGGGCGCTTTTTCACTTGTTCTTCAGTCACGTAGCTCGCTACGCTCCTTCATCACAAGCAAAAAATCCCACCATGATATGCAACCCTGCGCCCAACATTTATTGTTGAATCGGCTTCCGGCCGTGGTCGACTGCGGTCGCCGGCCCTCCGATGAGTATGCAAAGGTAGGCATTTAAATCCGAGATACCAAAATCGCGAAGAAATCCAACTCACGATTTTTCATTATCTATGCGGTTGTTAAGGCGTTTTTCAATATCTTTTTTGAGTTCGATGCTTAAGGCATAGAAATCCTCGTCATTGTAAAGGCGCACTGTGCCGAAGGAGATGGCGCCGGTAATCATGAGAGGCAGCAAAAGACCGTAGTCCCCCGTCAGCTCGAAGGTAAGGAATATGGCCATCAGCGGGGCTCGGATCACTCCGGCCATCACCCCGGCCAGACCGAGGTAAGCAAACAGCGGCACAGGCAGCGAGGCGTCAAAAACCAGATTGGCGGTGACGGCAAACAGATAGCCCATAACCGAACCCGCGAAGAGCGTAGGCGCAAATTCGCCGCTGACACCGCCGCCGCTGTTGGTGGCAGAAGTGGCGAAGCATTTCAGGGCCACGACACCTGCGGCAATACCGGCCATCAGCCATCCGCCCGAACCGTCGGCGGCAAAGATGCTGTCGACGGTCAGGGCCGAGAAGTTGCCGTTGATAAGATGGCCTATCACACCGTAGCCCTCGCCGTAAAGCGAAGGGAAAAGTATGAACATCAGGCCTAAGGCAAGTCCGGCCAGACAGTTCCTGATCCATGGGCTGACGATGGCGTTGAGCAGATGTTCTACCCGCTTCACGATATAGCTGTAATAGAGCGAATAAATCCCGCAGGCAATCCCGAGCAGAATCACCCACCCTATGAGCGAGGCATCGAAGGTGCTGACATGACTGATGGCAATATCGACAGTGCAGCCCGACAGCAGAAACGCCGTCATGGCTGCCGTGAGTGTCGACACAAGCAGAAGCGTCACCGTATACGTGGTGAGCGACATCCGGAGCACCTCGAGCGTGAAGAGCGCCCCCCCGATCGGAGCTGTGAAAATACCGGCGATGCCGGCCCCCGCGCCGCATCCCAACATTATCATCATAGTGTGGGAATCGAGACGGAACACCCTGGCCATGTTGCTGCCGATGGCCGCGCCCACCGCGGCGATAGGTCCCTCGGAACCGGCAGAACCGCCGAAGCCCAGCGTTATAGTGCTGGCAATAAGCGGAGAGTACATCAACGATGCCGGACGGCGATAGTCATGGACCTTCAGCGCCTGCTTTAGCTGACGGACTCCGTGGGACAGATCGCTGCGGAACACATAGCGGCAGATGATGCCGGTGAGCACGATGCCTATCACGGGAAGGAGCACCAGCAGCCAGTCAGGGCCAATGGCATTAAGCCCCGAGGTGAGGGCTGTCGACAGCCAGTCTATAGCCCGCTTGAGCAGAAATGCACCCAACCCCGCCGTAAGCCCTATGACCGTGGCGACGATGAAGGCCAGCGGCCGGACCCCTAAATGACGCCGGCACCATTCGGCCATCAGGCCTATGCGACGCGATTCTGACCGGGCAATATTATTATCTGAATTTTGATTCATCTAAAGTGTATATTTATTGTTAAACATGTCGCAAAGCATAGAAGTTTGCTTCTGCATGTAGGAAATTATTGCTACTTTTGTCAACCTTAAATTACCTTATGAAAACGATCACCAATTTTGCCGACCTTCACAGGGCCTTTGCCGCTATGGACACCAGGAAACGTGTTGTCACGGTATGCCCTTCCGACGACCATTCGCGCGAAGTCGTCAAGCGCTGTCTCTCTCAGAGACTCTGCTCTTTCACACTGATTTACACACCCGATGACCTCTCCTGGGTGTCAGCAATTCTCGCTGAATATCCCGAAACGGCTCGCGCCATCGAAGCCACGGACGTCGACGATGCCGCCCGCAAGGCTGTGGCTGAAGTCCGCACCGGCAGTATCGATGTGATAATGAAAGGCCTCATCAACACTGACAATCTGCTCCGCGCCGTGCTCGACAAGCAGGATGGCATACTGGAGCACGGCAAGGTGATGACCCATATCACCACGGCCGAGATTCCCGGCTATGACCACCTGCTGGTGTTCAGCGACGCCGCCGTGATCCCCTACCCTGACCTGACGAAGTTCGACGCCATACTCCGTTACGGCATTGCCATCTGCCATAAGCTCAACGTGCCACGCCCCCGAATCGCACTCATCCATTTCACCGAAAAGATAAATCCGAAATTCCCTTACACCCTTGACTACGCCGAAATCAAGCGACGCGCCGCCGAGGGTGACTACGGCGATGTGGAGATTGACGGTCCGATGGATGTGAAATCGGCCTGTGACGTCCATTCGGCTGAGATCAAAGGCATTGCTTCGGGAGTCACCGGTCATGCCGACATGCTGATATTCCCCGACCTCGTGTCAGCCAACACCTTTTATAAGACACTAACACTCTTTGCCCGGGCAACCACGGCCGCCGTGGTCTACGGGGCCGAAGTGCCGATAGTTACCCCGTCGCGCGCCGACTCCGTGGAATCGAAATTCAATTCACTTGCCCTTGCCTGTCTAACCTCATAACCGCCAACCGATGAAAATCCTTGTAATCAACCCCGGCTCAACGTCAACGAAATGGGCCGTGTATGACGACCGTAACCTGGTGTGGAAGGCCACAGCCCAACACCCGCTCAGCGAACTCCGCAGCTACAGCCATGTACTCGACCAGCTGGGGATGCGCACCCGCGCCACGCTCGACTATCTTGCAAAAGCCGGCATAGAGCCGCAGTTTGACATCGTAGTGGCCCGCGGCGGCCTGCTGCAGCCCACTCCGTCAGGCGTTTACGATGTTGATGCCAAGATTATCCATGATCTCCGACACTCGAATTTCGAGCATGCTTGCAACCTCGGAGCACTGATAGCCAAGGATATAGCCGACAATTGCGGCTGTCCGGCCATTATCGCCGACCCGGAGGTGGTCGATGAGATGATGCCCGAAGCACGTATAACCGGCCTCCCAATGATGCGGCGCGTAAGCGTGTTTCATGCCCTTAACACCAAGGCAGTTGCCCGCCGCTACGCCAAGTCGATAGGCCGCGAATATGAGGATATGAACCTGATAGTGGTGCACCTGGGCGGCGGCATTTCGGTAGGCGCCCATCTCAAAGGTCAGGTGATCGACGTCAACAATGCCCTCAACGGCGACGGTCCCTTCAGCCCCGAGCGCGCCGGCACCATGCCCGCCGACCAGCTCGTCGACCTATGTTTTTCAGGCGAATACACCAAGCGCGAGGTACAGCGCATGCTCAACGGCAAAGGCGGCCTCTCGGCCCATCTCGGCACCACCGACGTAGAGCTCATTGCCCGCAAGGCAGCCGAAGGCACCGAACCTTACAAGGAGGTGCTTGACGCCATGCTTTATTCCGTGGCAAAAGAGGTGGGTACACGCGCCGTTGCCCTCCGCGGCCGGGTCGACGCCATCATCCTCACCGGCGGCATTGCCCACAGCAAATACTGCACCGACGGCATCAGCCGCTGGATTGACTGGATAGCGCCTATCATAATCCGCGCCGGCGAGGACGAGCTCGACTCACTCGCCTACAACGCTTACGGAGCCATGACCGGCGAGTTACCCATAAAGAAATACAATCCGGTGCCCGACTTATGGTAAGAAAAATATGGCTGATTGATTGCGTTGTTACATAAAAATTTGTAATTTTGCGCCCGCAAAGGGGGGCTTGCCCGACCGTGCCGCTTACAGGCCATGCCGCCGCTCCCCGGAAGAAACAGACGAAACAATAATCATTAATACATAAGCCGGTCACGAACGGCTCACGGACTCACCGGGTCCATGACAGTCATCACACCGGCTCCAAACCATCAAACAAATTTATGATCAACGCTCAAGACATCAAAAACGGCACCTGCATCCGTATGGACGGCCGTCTTTACTTCTGCGTGGAGTTCCTCCACGTTAAACCCGGCAAAGGCAACACATTTATGCGTACTAAGCTGAAAGACGTGGTTGACGGCCGCGTTCTCGAGCGCCGCTTCAATATCGGCGAAAAACTTGAGGACGTGCGTGTGGAGCGCCGTCCATATCAGTATCTCTATGCTGACGGCGGTGACGACATATTCATGAACAACGAAACCTTTGACCAGGTGGCCATCAACAAAGACCTCATCACCGGCGCAGCCTTCATGAAGGAAGGCGATACCGTGGAAGTGGTTTCCGATGCCAGCACTGAAACCGTTCTCTTCGCCGAAATGCCCATCAAGACCGTGCTCAAGATCACTTACACCGAGCCCGGCATCAAGGGCGACACCGCTACCAACACCCTCAAGCCCGCTACCGTTGAGACCGGCGCCGAAGTCCGTGTGCCCCTCTTCGTCAACGAAGGCGACATGATCGAAGTCGACACCCGCGACGGTTCTTACATCTCCCGCGTTAAAGCTTGATCCTTCTCACAAACTTATTTAGGCCATGCCTGTGACTCCTCCGAGCCGGGCATGGCTTTATATTACTATATGACTATCGAACGACACCCATGGCCACCCTTTATCCCCGAAGGCGCCAAGGTTCTGATAATGGGGACATTCCCGCCGCAGCCCAAACGCTGGAGCATGGATTTCTATTACCCCAACCGCACCAACGATTTCTGGAAGATAATGGGGCTGCTGTTTCGCGGCGATGCCGACGCTCTTTATGTCAAGGAGCGCAAAGCATTTGACCTCGATGCCATCAAGGCGCTGCTCGACGAGCGCCACATTGCGCTCAACGACACCGGCCGGGCCGTGCGCCGCCTTCGCGACAATGCCTCCGACAAGTATCTCGAAATTGTGGAGCCTGTGCCGCTCTACGACCTCTTGAGTCAGATGCCCGACTGCCGCACAGTGGCCACCACCGGTGAGAAAGCCGCCGGAGTGATTGCCTCTATCACCTCCACCGAACTGCCTCGCATGGGTCAGCACGTGACTGCCCCCGACGGCCTCGAGATATGGCGCATGCCCTCGACCAGCCGCGCTTATCCGCTGGCGCTCAGCCGAAAAGCGGAATATTATGCGGAATTGTTCCGTCATATAGGAATTTTGTGAAATTATAGGTAACTTTGCTATCCGAAAGCTGTGATTGACAATCTCATGTTAGAACCCACTGTAATTACCGCGGCCATCTTTGATCCGGCCCGCATTATCCACGAATTTCTGTCGGCCGACGCCATGACTGTTTATCTGCTCGTGCTCGGCCTGATGGTGATAGAGAGCTCGTTTATTCCCTTCCCTTCGGAGGTGATAGTCCCCCCTGCAGCCTATCTGGCCTGCACGTCACATGAAGTCAGCATCACTCTGGTGCTCCTTCTCGCCACGGCAGGCGCCCTCATAGGCGCGCTCATCAACTACGGACTGTCACTCTGGATTGGCCGCCCGATAGTCTATAAGTTTGCCGACTCACGCGTGGGTCACGCCCTGCTGATTGACCGCGCCAAGGTCGACAAAGCCGAGCGCTACTTCGACGAGCACGGCGCCATATCCACCTTCATAGGCCGTCTGATCCCCGCCGTGCGCCAGCTCATCAGCATCCCCGCCGGACTCTCGAGGATGAACCTCACCAAGTTTATCATCTTCACCACCCTCGGCGCCGCCGTGTGGAACTCCGTGCTCGCCGCCCTCGGCTACTGGCTCGGCACGATGGTGAGCCGGGAGGCACTGCTCGTAAACATCGAAAAATATAATAGTTATCTCACCTACGCGGGCATTTTCATCGGTCTTGTCTGCGTGGCTTATATAGCATATCAGGCCTTCCGGCCCAAATCCACCGAATCAAAATGACACTCGTTTCACCTTCACTCCTGTCGGCTGACTTCACTCACCTTGACCGCGACCTCGACATGATCAACCGGTCAGAGGCCGACATGCTTCATCTCGACGTGATGGACGGCGTTTTCGTGCCTAACATCTCGTTCGGCTTCCCCGTGATGAAATATGTGCGCCGCGACTGCAAAAAGCCCCTCGACGCCCATTTCATGATCACCGACCCCGGCCGCTACGTCAGCCAGACCCGCGACTGCGGTATCGACCTGATGAACGTGCATGCCGAGGCCTGCCTGCATCTTCACCGCGTGATTCAGCAGATAAAGAGCGCGGGAATGAAAGCCGGCGTCACCATCAACCCCGCCACACCCGTGGTGATGCTCGAGGATATCATTACCGACGTTGATCTGGTGCTCATCATGTCAGTCAATCCGGGCTTTGCCGCACAGAAGTTCATCCCACAGGCTGTCAACAAGATAGCGCAGACCCGCAAACTCATCGCCGAATCAGGATCGAAGGCCCTGATTGAGGTTGACGGCGGCATCAACCCCGACACCGGCAGGCAGTGTGTGGAGGCCGGCGCCGACATGCTCGTGGCCGGCAACTATGTGTTCTCGGCTCCCGATCCGCTGGCCGCCATCGCCTCCCTGAAATCGCTGTAATCCGCTGTAACATTTATCATCACAAGATACTATGGCATCGAACACCTCCAACATATCGAATTCCATGGACGACTCCTTTGAATTGCCCGCCAACTCCTACAATCCCTCGCGGGTGGCCTCGTCTGACGAACCGCTCGAACAGCTGCTTGACCGCGCTATGGCCGAAAATCCGTCGCGCGGAGCGCCGGTGGTCGACACCACGCCACGCCGTCAGCCCGCGTCGCGTCGGCCCAAAGCCGAAGCCGACGCTCCCGCCCCCTCGCAGGAGAAGCCGCGCCGCAAAGCTGAGCCGGCCAAGGAGATCCGACCTCTGGAGGATGGCGAAAGCCTCGGATTCATAGGCACCGTAGTGCGATTTTTCGCCGACGGCCGCTGGCGCACATTCGTCGGTGTGGTATTCTTTCTGGCCGCCGTCTACATGCTTGTAGCCTCCATTTCATATCTGTCGGCCGGCACAGCTGACCAGTCGGTTGTCGAAAACCATTCGGCAGCCGAAATCGCAGCGTCACCTGACAAAGTGACCAACACGGCCGGATGGTTCGGCGCCCTGCTCTCCCACATGCTCATCTACCGCTGGCTCGGCGTGGGCGGCTTCGTGATCATTGCCTATTTCACCTGCATAGCACTTACGCTGCTACATCTGCGCCGGTTTAAGTTCTGGAGCCTGACATTCAAATCGTTGCTATCGGCTATTGCTATATCTGACATTGCCGGATTCTTCACTTACCGCACTGCCCTCCCCATGTTCTGGGGCGGAGAACACGGCTATTTTATCAACGATATTCTCTACGGCGCCACTTCGGTGGTGGGCGCCGGACTGTTCGCCATACTTATGGGCGTGGTGCTTCTACTCATCTTTGCCGCCCCGATACGCCATCTGGCCATCGAGGCACACGCTTTCTGGCGCCGCCATATTGACAAACTCTCGACGCGCTACCAGCAGTCAATGGCCACCGCCCGGGCTGCCATCGAGCGCGAGCGCGCCTCACGCCGTGCCGCCGAGCAGGCCAAGAAAACCGAACCCGAAGAACTTGATACCCGTGAGAAATCCGAAGAAGTACGTCCGACTCCGCAGCCCCGTCCTGAACCAGAACCCAAAACGCAGGTCAATCTCGTTGACATCGACACTCCGGCTGTAGCGCCCTCTGTGCCTGTGGTTGAATATATCCCCTCGCCCGCAGCCGTTCAGGAACCCGCCGCGGAGATGCCGCCCGTCGACATCGTGGAGAATACCCCTATCGAAGAGGCCGACGATATCGACATCGACGCCTACGACCCCACGGCCGAACTCGCCCGCTTTCGTTTCCCCTCCATCGAGCTGCTCACCGAACGTCAGACATCCTTCACCCTCAGCGAGGAGGAACAGGAGGAGAACAACCAGACCATCATCAACACCCTCAACTCCTACGGCATTGAAATCGAAAGCATTAAAGCCAGCGTAGGACCCACAATCACGCTTTACGAGATTGTGCCCGCAAAGGGTGTCCGCGTCGCCAAGATCAAGCGTCTGGGCGACGACATGACCCTCTCGCTCCATGCCACCGGTATCCGCATCATCGCCCCCATGCCCGGCAAAGGCACCATAGGCATGGAGGTGCCCAACAAGCATCCGCAGCCCGTAAGCATACGCTCCATTCTCTCCTCGAAGGCCTACCATGAATCGACAGCCGAACTTCCCCTCGCTCTCGGCACTACCATCACCAACGATGTCTATGTCACCGACCTCGCCAAGATGCCCCACCTGCTCGTGGCCGGCGCAACCGGTATGGGTAAGTCGGTTGGTCTCAACACCATAATTGCCTCGCTGCTCTACAAAAAGCACCCTGCCGAGCTCAAGTTTGTGCTCGTCGACCCGAAGATGGTGGAGTTCAGCCTCTACCGCACCCTCGAGCGGCATTACCTGGCCAAGCTGCCTGAGGAGGAGAGCGGCGTGATCACCGACTCCGCCAAGGTAGTGGCAACGCTTAATTCGCTCTGCATCGAAATGGACAACCGCTACAAACTGCTCTCCATGGCCGGCATGCGCGGCATCAAAGAATACAACCAGAAGTTCATATCCCGCCGCCTCAACCCCGAGAAAGGTCACCGCTATCTGCCTTACCTCGTGGTGATCATCGACGAGTTCGCCGACCTGATGCTGACCGTAGGCAAGGAGGTCGAAAGCCCGATATCGCGCATCGCCGCCAAGGCCCGCGCCGTTGGCATCCACCTGATCCTCGCCACACAGCGCCCGAGCGTCAACGTTATCACCGGCGTGATCAAGGCCAACTTCCCCGGCCGAATGGCCTTCCGAGTTACACAGATGAACGACTCCCGCACCATCCTCGACCGACCCGGCGCCGAACAGCTCGTGGGCCGCGGCGATATGCTCATCTCGCGCGACGGCATCATTGACCGCGTACAGTGCGCCCTTATCGAGACCGACGAGGTCGAGGCCATCTGCCACTCCATTTCCGAGCAGCAGGGCTACCCCACGGCTTACGAGCTGCCTGACAGCCTTGAGGCAGATGCCGCCGGAATGGCCTCAGGCGCTTCGCTCACTGACCGCGACCCGATGTTTGCCGAGGCCGGACGCGCCGTCATCAATAAGGGCGACGGCTCCGTCAGCATGCTCCAGCGCAAGCTCAACATCGGCTTCCCGCGCGCCGGCAAGCTCATGGACCAGCTCGAGATTGCCGGCGTGGTAGGCCCCGCCACAGCCGCCGGAAAGCCCCGTCAGGTGCTCATGGACATGTACTCCTTCGAGCGCTATCTCGACGGCACTCTCGGCACCGACACAGCTCCCAAACCCTGACCCGCCGCCAACTTTTACGGTTATGAATTGTTATAAAAAATGATTATGATACAACGTTTATTTCTCCTTCTCACCCTCATAGTGACAGCGGCCTCATCAGCCTTTGCCGATGATGCCGACGCCACGCTCCGCGAAACCGTAAGCCGGCTGTCGGCCGCAAAATCCATCAAGGCCAACTACACCCTGACCTCTTCCGGCGAATCAGCCTCAGGCACTCTCACATTCGCCGGCAGCAAGTTCATAATGCTTTCACCCTCGGTCAAGACATGGTACGACGGCAAGACACAGTGGACCTACCTCGTTGACAACGAAGAGGTCAACATCACCGAGCCCACCGCCGCCGAACTTCAGCAGGTCAACCCGTTTGAAATCCTGTCAAACTATCACGCCAACTACACCGCCCGATCGCTCAAAGCCTCAGCCGGAACCAAAAAGATAGAACTCAAGGCCAAGAACGCCCATAGCGACATCTCCTCGGCCACTGTCACCATCTCCACCGCCAACTCCATGCCCCGCGAGATTACCGTGACCATGCGTAACGGCCGGAAAGCCACCATCACCATATCATCGGTAGTGAAAGGCGGCGAACTGCCTGTCAGCACTTTCCGCTTCCCTGCCGGGCAATATCCCGGAGCGGAGGTCATCGACCTCCGCTAACCAACCGCAAACAAAACACTTATCCTCATAACCAACTGAAACAATGGACGAACTTTCAACCAAATGCCTCATCATAGGCTCAGGACCGGCCGGTTACACCGCCGCATTATATACATCGCGCGCCAATCTCGGCCCGATAGTTTACGAAGGCAACCAGCCCGGAGGACAGCTAACCATCACCACCGAGGTGGAAAACTTTCCCGGTTACCCCGACGGCACCACCGGCACACAGCTCATGGACGACATCCGCCGCCAGGCCATCCGCTTCGGCGCCGACGTGCGCTCCGGTTTCATCAAGAGCGTCGACTTCTCCAGGCGCCCCTTCAAGGCCGTGACTGACGACGGCAAGGAGATCACCGCCGAAAGCGTCATCATCGCCACCGGCGCCTCGGCCCGATTCCTCGGTCTGCACGACGAACAGAAATACATGGGTCTGGGCGTCAGCGCCTGCGCCACCTGCGACGGCTTCTTCTACCGCAAGAAACGCGTGGCCGTAGTTGGCGGCGGCGACACCGCCTGCGAAGAGGCCCTCTACCTCAGCAACATAGCCTCCGACGTGTTCCTGATTGTCCGCAAGGACTATCTCCGCGCATCGAAGGTGATGCAGCGTCGGGTGCTTGACCGCCCCAACATCAAAGTGCTCTTCAACACCAACACCGTAGGCCTCTACGGCGAAGAATATCTCGAAGGCGCCCACCTCGTTGAGAACATTGGCACCGACATCGAGCAGCACTTCGACCTCGAACTCGACGGCTTCTTCCTCGCCATCGGCCACAAGCCCAACACCGAGATTTTCGAGTCGCAGATCACCCTCGACGAGCACAAATACATTGTGACAGCCGGTCAGTCGACCGCCACTAACATCCCCGGCGTATTCGCCGCCGGCGACGTCGCCGACCCCCACTACCGCCAGGCCATCACCGCCGCCGGCTCCGGCTGCAAAGCCGCCCTTGACGTAGAGCGCTTCCTCGCCGAAACCGAATGATCCCCCTCCCCCTACCATACCAAGAGGCCCCACCCGGGCCTCTTTTTTTGCCCTCAGCCTATTACACAACATGCCCCAGAATCATATAATCCTGATTTTTCAATTACTTAAACACACCGCCCAAGCGTAGGGATATCGCTTCGCAATATTAAAACACTCATAATCAAAGAATTAAAAAAAATAGAACATCTCCAAATCTCACCAAAATCACAAAGCATCACCCGTTTAAAGGGCTAAAAAGATTAATTCACGCGCAGATTAAGCCCACTCAGCTGCTGTATCTTCCGAGTCAACTTCCGCGTCAACGACCTTGAAGTATTTTTTGATCAAAGTTATCCATTTTACACTGGAAATATATAACTTTGCATAAACCAACATCATATTTCAATGAAAAGAATACTTCCCATTATTATTTCTATTCTATTATTTAGTTTCTATTCTTGTCAAAATACTACCAAAGATGGTATCCAAAAATCAAATGATGATGCAACAGATACTATTGCAACATCTGATGAAATAAGTACATCACCTACCGAAGTTCAAGTAGGCGAATTAACAGACTTCGTCGGAACCTATGATGTTGCAAAAGACCCTGATGCTGAAAAAGAAGTTTTGAAGGGACTTAATTTCGGCATATCAAATAACCAGTATGAAAAGATTGAAACAAAATATTTGTCTCAATTTGAGGACGATGATGTTTACGGATATCATATCGGTGACTTTGGTTTTTACAATTTAACACCATATTTTACAGACAACAAACTATATCGAGTTGATATAAATGGGTTTAACAAATTAAACTATAATGAAATTTTAGACGAAATTAAAGTCGTCAAAGAAATTTTTTCTCAAAAATATGGTTCTCCTGTTTATGAAACGAATCCTCCAAAAGATCAGGAATTACCATCGAATGAGGGAATTTGCATTAGCGAATGGAAAGCCGGAAATAAAGTTATTCAGTTATGTTTCTTTGATTTCTCAAAAGCAGCGCATAGTAATCTTCTCAAAATCGTAATTTTTAGAAGTGATATGTTACAAGAGAAAGAGAGCCAAGAAATACAAAAGAAAAAGGAATATAGTAATGCTAATAAAGATATGATCTAACTTGCGTCTTTTCGCAAACCTCATACGGTTCAAAACTTTTGGATAATCGCCTTAGCGCTTTGCCTTGTCATAGAAACAAACAAAAGTTATGGACTTTCCTATTTCCGAACTCTATTTTAACTCCGGCGAGACATTTCCGGGCTTCGAGACCCGCACAGCCTATCACATAACACGCCCTAAAATCACATCGTCCTGGTTTTCAACCACTTAAATACCCCCAAGTGTAGGGACGTATCCATAAAATTTGTTGACTTCAAAAAAATCTGCGGCCATCTGCCCCGATCCCGCGCACAGAGGGCACAGCCCCGCAGGGGCAGCCCGGATCTGCGTGTTTAAATTTCCATTTTCCACCAGACAATGGTATTGCTTGAGGGGGGAGTACATCAACGGCATAGCAGTCAACTTTTATAAGGGTTGACATCTGGCGTTAGATCACGAGCCGCGTTGATTCTGCTTCAGCAAGCACCAACAGGTGCGGGCGCAGCGGTGTGTTTATCCATTTTGTTATAGGCGGTGGTAATTTTGTGGCTGAATAACAGGCTATAAGAGCACGTTGCCGCCTGAATGGTGATTTCCAATTTTCATTTTTTAAGGCCTATGTCACCCGATTGCACTTATTCCCTCAATTTCAGCCTTATCTTTGCGGAGATTCCCATACCTTTTAATTCAATTGTAACGCAATAAATTCCTAAATGCCACCTTATTACCACCAACCCTCTGATTTTTTCGCACGATAGCGAAAAGTTTTGATTTTTATTGATTAACTTTGTTGATTATAATTTTCGGTTTGCTATAAACAGCACTCTCTCACAATGAACGAAGACGCTCTAAGCCAATTATATCTCAAGGACACGGCCTTCCAGGACCTCATGCAGAAACGCATTTTCAACGTGCTGCTTGTGGCCTCGCCTTACGATGCCTTCATGATGGAGGAGGACGGCCGCATTGAGGAACAGCTTTACTTTGAATATGTGGCACTTAACCTCAGCTCGCCGCCTCGCGTGACTCAGGTCACCAATATCGGGGATGCCGTCAGACGCATCGAGGAGAAGCACTTCGGCCTTGTGATAATGATGCCCGGCATGGACATCAGCGAGACCTTCACCGGCGCCCGCCGCATCAAGGAGATGCGCCCCACACTCCCCATCGTGGTGCTGACCCCCTTCTCCAAAGAGGTGTCACGACGGCTGGCCAACGAGGATCTATCGTCGGTCGACTATGTGTTCAGCTGGTTAGGCAATGTCGACCTGCTGCTGGCCATTATCAAGCTCCTCGAGGACAAGCGCAATGCCGACAAGGACATCAACGAAGTGGGGGTGCAGATGATCCTCGTGGTGGAGGACTCCGTAAGGTTCTACTCGTCGGTGCTCCCGCAGATCTACAAGAATCTGCTCAAACAGTCGTTTGAGTCGTCGACCGAGGCGCTCAACGAGCACGAGCAGATGCTGCGCATGCGCGGCCGCCCCAAGGTGATGCTCGCCCGCGACTATGAGGAGGCGCTGGAGATCTACGAGCGCTACGGCCAGAACCTGCTCGGCGTCATCAGCGATGTGTCGTTCAAGCGCGAAGGGGTCAAGGACCGGAAGGCCGGCCTGCAGCTGGCCCGACTTCTGCGCGAAGGCAATCCTTACCTCCCCATTATAATCGAATCGTCGGAGATCTCCAACCGCAAGGCTGCCGAAGAGCTTGGCTGCGTGTTTCTCGACAAAAACTCCAAGAAACTCCCCGTCGACCTCAGCGCCGCCATCTCCGAGCAGTTCAGCTTCGGTGATTTCCTGATGACCGACCCCGCCACAGGCAAGGAGATACGCATCCGCTCACTCAAGGACCTGCAGTATCATATCTTCGACATCCCCGGCACGGCGCTTCTTCACCATGCCTCGTCCAACGATATCTCGCGCTGGCTCTACTCACGCGCCCTCTTCCCTATAGCCGAAGTCATCAAGCGCCATCGCTTCTACTCGCTCGACGAAGTGCCGGCGGTCCGCAAGCTCTTCTTCGACCTCATCGTCAAATACCGCAAGATGAAAAACCGCGGCGTAGTGGCTGTGTTCCGCAAGGATCGCTTCGACCACTACTCCAACTTCGCCCGCATAGGCCAGGGATCGCTCGGCGGCAAAGGACGCGGCCTGGCGTTCATCGATCAGATCATCAAGCGCAACCCGGTGTGCGACAATTTCTCGGGCGTCACCATCACCATCCCGCGCACCGTGGTGCTCTGCACCGATATATTTGACGAGTTCATGTCGGCAAACAACCTCTACCCGCTGGCTCTTAGCGACGCCTCCGACGAGGATATCCTCAGCCGCTTCCTCGAAGCCCGGCTGCCGCAGCGTCTGGTCGAGGACTTCTTCGCACTTTTCGAGGTGGTCGACAAGCCGCTCGCCGTGCGCTCTTCGAGCCTGCTCGAGGACTCGCATTACCAGCCCTTCGCCGGCATCTACTCCACTTACATGATACCCCATGTCGACGACCGCTACGAAATGCTCAAGATGCTCAGCGACGCTATAAAGGGCGTCTACGCCTCGGTATTTTTCGCTGACTCAAAGGCCTACATGACAGCCACATCCAATGTCATTGACCAGGAGAAGATGGCCGTCATCATCCAGGAGGTGGTCGGCGAGAAGGTCGGCAATCTCTATTTCCCCTCCTTCTCGGGCGTAGGCCGCTCGCTCAACTATTACCCCATAGGCCGCGAACAGGCCACGGACGGCGTGGCCGAAGTGGCCGTGGGCCTCGGCAAATACATTGTAGACGGCGGCCTGAGCCTGCGCTTCTCGCCCCGTCACCCCGACTGCGCCCTCCAGACCTCCGAACTCTCGCTGGCTCTACGCGACACGCAGACCCGCATGTATGCCCTCGAGATGAATACCCCCGGCACCTTCCGCGCCGACGACGGCTTCAACATCGTAAAGCGCTCCATCCAGGACGTGGCTCCGACAGGTGTGCTCAAATACATGGTGTCGACCTTCGACTTCCACGACAACGTCCTGCGCGACAACGATATGGGTGAAGGACGCCGCGTGGTCACCTTCAACAATATCCTCAAGCACGACTGTTACCCGCTGGCTCAGGCCGTCGACTTCATGCTCACCACCGGACAGCACGAGATGAGCCGTCCCGTGGAGATTGAATTCGCCGGCATGATTGACCACGGCGGCGAGATGAAAGGCAAAATCTACTGGCTCCAGATCCGCCCGATAGTTGACCGCAAGGACATGGTCGACGAACATCTGCTCGCTCTCCCTGACTCGGAGCTGATCCTACGCAGCAACACCGCCCTGGGCCACGGCTCAATCTACGATGTCAGCACCATTGTCTACGTGCGTCCCGAGAATTTCTCGCCGATGAACAACTCTCTCACCGCCCGCGAGATCGAAAAAATCAACCGTCAGTTCACCGCCGACGGCCGCTTCTACATCCTCATAGGCCCCGGCCGATGGGGCTCGAGCGATCCCTCGCTCGGCATCCCGGTGAAATGGCCCCAGATCGCCAACGCAAGGCTCATCGTCGAATCATCGATAGGCAACTACCGCATCGAGCCGAGCCAGGGCACCCACTTCTTCCAGAACCTCACATCCTTCGGCGTGGGCTACTTCACCATCGACGCCCCCGCCCGTCAGGGTTTCTACGATATCGATTACCTTAACTCGCTTCCGGCCGAATATGAATCGGACAGCATCCGCATAGTCACCCTCAGCTCGCCCCTGTCGATAGGCATCGACGGCAAAAAAGGCGAAGGCGTGGTGGCCAAGCCCGGTTACTCCGCTCCGGCCGACCCAAGCAATAAATAGTCACCACTACCATGTCATTCCTTTCTTCAGTAAAAAAAGCCCTCGGATTTCCCGATGAATATGACGAAACCGACGATAACGCCGACGACGATGACGATGCTGCCCCCGAGCAACCGAAAGCTTCGCCTGCCCGCCCGGCGGTGAAAGCCTCGCCGGTGGCACCGGGCAATGATTCAGCCGGGCCTGCCCCCGGCCCATCTCCTGCGCCCTCGATTCCGGCAGGCGAGGTGTTCGATGCCATAATCGAGCTTTTCAACTCCACTCAGCCTGATTTCGTAAAGCAGTGCCTCGACACCGAAGCACAGCGCGCCTACATCATGGAGCATATCTCGGATTCGCTCAAAGCGCGCTTCGAGGCCGAGTCGGAAGCTGCCCGCCGTCAGGGCGAGATGAAATGGCAGGCCGAACGGGCAAAAATGACTGACGACCTCGAGAAAATCAAATCGGAATACCACTCGCTCAAACAGCAGCGCGAAGAGTTCGAAAGCGCCCGCCTGAGCGCCTCGCGCCAGAAACGCGCCCTCAATGACCGCATACGCGACCTCGAATCGCAGGTAATAAACCTCCAGGCCGAAAAGGAGCAGTATCAGCTCGAAAACCGCAGCATGCTCAACAAACTGCGTGTGGCCGGCGTCCGTGCCAATGCCGACCCCGACGCCGAAGCCGAACTGCAGCGTCTGACATCCGAAAACCTCGCCCTCCAGGACAAAGCCGCTGCCGGCGCCTCGGAAATCGAGAAACTCCAGGCCCGCAACCGCGAGCTTACCGAAACCAATGACGCGCTTACAAAGACCAACGACGAACTCACGGCGCGCCTCGAGGAATCGCAGGCGCTCGAGATGACTGACGAGCAAAAGGCAACCATCGAGGAGATCGAAGCCCGGATAACCCGTTTTGACGAAATCAAGAAGAAGAAGGACCGCAAGATAACCGAGCTCTCGGAGCAACTGAAAACTTTGCGTAGCGACAACGATACTATCAAATCCGAGCGCGATCGTGTAGAAGACGACTTACGCGCTGAAATCAAGCGTCTTACCGCACTGATCAATGCCGGTGACCGTCCGGAACCGCGCACCAGATCTGACCGCAAATCAAACAAAAACCGTCAAAAGTCCGTCGACAAGAAAGCTCCGGCTGCCCGTCCCGACACCGACGACGAACAACATGCCGTAAAAATCTCAGCTATTGACGAACTTATGGAGAGTACCGACTGGTTTACAGCACCCGAACCCATACCCCTGAAAAAAGACCCTGAAGTTGAAGAAAGCTTCGGCTACAAAGAGCCTGTCAAGAAAACGTCGCGCGACGAGGACAAGCAGCTTTCACTCTGGTAATCATTTCATTTCCCCGTTCATCCATTATATTCCCAAAGAATCATGATCCTCCGACATATCTCCACCGCTCTATCACTGGCCATAGCCGCCGCGTCATTCACCGTTTCGGCCGCTTCGGTAAGCGACTACCCCGAAATAAGCCGCTACGTCGGCCCATCGCGCACTCCCTCAGCCCCCGCTGCGTTACATTACATGCCTGACGGCACAAGCTACGTGGCACTGTCGGCCGACGGCGGCAAGCTTATCAGGCGCGACATCCGCACCGACAAGGACATCGAGACGCTTCTTGACCTCAGCCACACACGCGAGACCACCCTCAACTCCTTTGAGGATTTCACCCTCAGCCCTGACGGAAGCAAGATTATGCTCATGCGCAAGAGCCGTCCCATCTACCGCCACTCCTTCTCGGCCGAATATTACATCTACGAGATCCGCACCCGCCTGCTGCGTCCTCTCTCTGTCAGCCATCCCCGCCAGCAGAGCCCGGTGTTTTCCCCCGACGGCCGCATGGTGTCATTCATGGCCGACAATAATATCTACATCAAAAAGATCGACTATAACTCGGAAGTTGCCGTGACAACCGACGGCGCGCAGGGCAGCATAATCAACGGTGTGCCTGACTGGACATACGAGGAGGAATTCGCCACCACATGCTCCATGGTCTGGTCGCCCGACAATCTCACGCTGGCCTATCTGAAATACAACGAGACTGACGTTCCCGCCTTCACCTTCCAGCTCTATGAAGGCTACTGCGAGCCGATGCCGCAGTATGCGCTCTATCCCGGCGAATACACTTACAAATATCCTGTAGCCGGACAGCAGAATTCTAAGGTATCGCTCCATGTCTACGACGTGGAGACCCGCGCCACCAAGCAGATTGCGCTTCCCGACCTGAAGATAGAGTATATCCCACGCTTAGCCTTCGGCGGCGCTTCTGACCGCCTGATGGTCACCACACTCAACCGCGAGCAGAACCGCATGGAACTCTACAGCGTCAATCCGCGTTCAACCGTAGTCAAATCCGTCCTCGTGGAGCAGTCATCCGCCTGGCTCACTCCGGTCACATACGAAGGCATCACCTTTTCCGACAATTTCTTCGTTGTCAACTCGAGCCGCTCGGGATGGAACCATCTCTATGTCTACTCCTACACGGGCGCCCTTCAGCGTCAGCTCACCTCGGGAGAATATGACGTTGACCGCTACTATGGTTTCGACCCGCAATCAGGCTGCCACTATTTCCGCAGCACCGCCTCCGGCGCCATCAACCGCACCGTGAGCCGCATCGACGCCAAAGGGAAGATTACTCCCATGTCGCCCGCTGAAGGGACCGCCGACATCGTGTCGGCATCGCCCGGCATGTCGGCACTGGTGATGAGCTACAGCAACGTCACCACAGCCCCGGTCTATACCCTCGCATCATCCGCAGGAAAGACTATCCGCACCATCGAGGACAACGCCGGATATCAGGCGCGCTACGCCTCGGCTCCCAAACCGGAATTCTTCACCATGACCTCCGACGGCTACACGCTCAACGGCTACATCATCAAGCCCGCAGGCTTCGACCCCTCGCGCAAATATCCCGTGATAATGTCGCAGTACAGCGGCCCCGACTCGCAGGAGGTGCTCAACCGCTGGTCAGTCGGCGCCGAAACGTTCTTCGCCACTCAGGGCTTCGTGGTGGTGTGTGTCGACGGCCGGGGCACCGGTGGTCGCGGACGCGCTTTCAGCAATGTGGTCTACAAGCGTCTGGGCTACTATGAGTCGATTGACCAGGTTGCCGCCGCCCGTTACGCCGCTCAGCTCCCCTACGTCGACCCCTCGAAAATAGCCATCTACGGCTGGAGCTATGGCGGCTACGAAGCCATCATGGCCTCACAGGCCCAAGGCGCCCCCTATGCCGCAGCCGTAGCCGTGGCCCCTGTTACAGACTGGCGCTTCTACGACACCGTCTATGCCGAACGCTACATGCAGACCCCCCAGGCCAACGAGGAAGGCTACGACACAGCATCTACGCTCAATAAAATCGAGAACCGCAACTGTCCGCTGCTCATCATGACCGGCACGGCCGACGACAATGTCCATTTGTTCAACACCATCCGGTATGCATCCTCTGCCCAGGAGAAAGGCCGCTGGTGCGACATGCTTCTGTTCCCCAACAAGAACCATTCCATAGTGGGATGCAACAGCCGTGAAGTGGTCTACGCCCGTCTGCTCGACTACGTCAAAACCCACATAAAATAAGGGGTGCCCTGATGGAACAACGACGTGTCAATAACGGACGGGTGATTCTGCAGCTCTGGTTCAACTGGATGCTGTCAAACGGCACTCTGACCCTGCTGGTGATCCTTTCGCTGTGGGTCAAGCCTGCGGCTATGCCGCTGATCGCTTTCGCCATGATGCTCTTTCTCTACAGCCGCATCCGCAGAAACCACCGCTCTCATATCCCCAACTGCTACGTGCTCCCATTCGTGGCAACCCGCACTCTGTTCTGGACAGCGATTGTCATGCTGGCGGTCAATCTCATCTATTCTGACTTACTGATTCATCATTTCTTCACTCCGTCGGAGGTCAACCGCGATATTCCGTTCATCGTAATCCTGATTGTCTCGCCGGTGGCCACGGGTATCTGCGGCTGGACATATTTCCACCGCCACGACATCTCGTTCTGCCGCGACTGCCGCCTGCGCTACGGCACCCCGGCCGAACGCGGATTTCTCGGTATCATCTACACCCAGGAGGGACATTACCAGATAGGCCTCCTCACCGTCCTGTCTGTGGTCATGATGGTGCTCGGCTGGGGCTATTACCTTCTTCTCTATGTCAACAGCTCGTTCATCCTGCCTGACCGCTTCGTGTTCATCTGGGTACCCGCGCTGATGTGGGTGGCCTCATCGCTCTACCTCGGCCTGCGCTACCTCGGCGTTTACGGCTACTACTGCAAGAACATTGCGGTCAACACACGCCGCGGCCAGACCACGCGGGTGCGCTACATCATGATATGGGACAATTTCATCTGCCTCCGCAAGCCTGAGCAGGATATCGACCGCGAGATTTTCCCCGACACGAAGTTTGACACTCCGGTGTCAGGCTACATCCAGTACCGCGAGCATGTGAGCCCGTTTGAGGCCACACAGTATTTCGAGAATTTCTCGGACCTGCGTGGTGTCGACGTGCGCTTCATGTTCAGCAACGACATCGGCAATGCCGACTGCAATATTTTCCATTACCTGGTGTTTCTCACCGATGAGCAGAAAGCGGAGTTCTCCGCCGCTCACCCTGACTGCGACTGGTATTCGATGCCGGAAGTGGCCGATATGATCAACAACCGCATGGTCAACTCCATGTTCTCGGCCGAAATCACCCGCCTCCACACCATCGCCATGGCCTGGAAAACTTACGACCACGAAGGCCGCCGGCGCTACCGCATCAAACATTACAAGCCCACGTTCAATGTCCGCGACATTCATAATTGGGATGTTGATTATAACGACCCCACGTGGCTTTATATCTCCGACAATAATCAGGACGTGCCGTTCTTCCGGCTCCGCCGTTTCTGGCGCCGCTACATCAACGGTGTGGGCCATTTCCCCGACACTCGGCAATGAGCCTGCTTGTAATCACCGGACCCACGGCCTCGGGCAAGACCGGACGCGCCGTTGACTGCGCCCGCCGCTTCGACGGCGAGATCATCAGCGCCGATTCGCGTCAGGTCTACCGTCTAATGGACCTCGGCACAGGCAAGGACCTCGAGGAGTATGGCGATGTGCCCTATCATCTGATTGACATTCTTCCGGCCGGCTACAAATACAATCTCTATGAATATCTGCGCGATGAGGCCTGTGCCCGCGCCGAAATTCTCTCCCGCGACCGTCAGCCCATTCTATGCGGCGGCACGGGGCTCTATGTGGAATCGGTGCTGAAAGGGCTCCGGCTTCCTGAAGTACCTGAGAATCCGGCGCTTCGCCGGGAGCTTGCCGGACGCCCGCTCGCCGAGCTGACCACCATGCTGTCGGCGATGAAAACGCTCCATAACGTGACTGACGTCGACACGGCTCAGCGCGCCATCCGCGCCATTGAGATCGCCACTTATTATGCCGCACACCCTGACGAGGCAGAGCAGGCCCGGCCGCATCCGGTGACCGATGCGGTGATTGTGGGCGTGGATATCGACCGTGAGAACCGCCGCCGGCGCATCTCGGCCCGGCTCACCGACCGTCTGCAGAAAGGGATGGTCGAAGAGGTTGAGCGGCTGCTCGCCTCGGGTATTCCGGCCGAGGATCTCATCTATTACGGTCTGGAGTACAAGTTTCTCACGCTTTACGTTACCGGACGCCTGAGCCGCGAGGAGATGGTGTCTCAGCTCGAAATCGCCATACACCAGTTTGCCAAGCGCCAGATGACCTGGTTCCGCGGCATGGAGCGACGCGGTTTCACCATCCACTGGCTGCCGTTCGACATGCCCCGTCAGGAATTCACCGACCGCGTAGCCGAACTTCTCGATAATCAAATCCGCTGAACCATGGCCCGATCACGCCTGACACTTCTCGCCCTCCTCTTCATGGCCTGGCAGGCAGCCGCCTCGGGCCGCACATGGCCTGAGCGGAGCTACCACGACAATATCCGCGAACTTGATGACAGCATCGCGGTTTTGACCGCGCCTCCTCATCCCTGCGTGTATCAGGCCGTGGAGATGCGCGGCTCGGGCAAAGGGTGGTATGGCGTCACCTGGCAGCCGGAGAGGTCTGACACGGTGTATTTCGCCTTGGCCCGGAATATCGATCCTGATCCTTACGACGCCATCATGGATCAGCGTCACGTCGATGTCCGTACCGGCATGATAACCGGCGGACGCGAAGTTACTTTTTCTACCGTCACCGTCACTGACGACATTGACCGCCGGGGCTCCGAGTTTTCAATAGCGGTGGAGATCTATCCCCGCAAGCGGCTTGCCGAAGTGCATGGCGGCTTCATGACCCCCGACATGCTTACAACCGTTTCAATGCCTGAGGCCTCGCGCTACATCCCAGGCATCCGTGCCTGCGGCAAGCCTGCAAAGGTGCTGGCCGCCATCACCGATTATCTGCCTGACATGGCCGGGATGCTTGACAGGGGGCTTACCGCGGAGGATATCGACAGCATGATAGCCGCGGCGCCGTCAGGCGGTATCGTGGGCAAGTGGGAGTATCTTGACATGGATTACGACGATGTACAGGCGCGCCCGGGAGGCTATTACACTTTTGCCGTGGTGCCGGCGCCTGACGGGGACTGCTTCGACATCATCTATCTCTCCGGTGCACAGGTTGGTGCCGATCAGTGGCATGAGGGCATGCTGAAAGGAAGGCTGATCCCGACAATTTTTCAGGATCACTATGACCTCGAATGGTACGATGCCTCGATGAATCTTCACTCCGTTGACTGCAACGCCTCGATGGAGCAGGGAGTGATTCTGAGCATGTCGTTCCCCGCGCTCAGAACATCAATACGCTTTTCCCGTCTGCGGCCGGGTAGGTGATGGTCTGAGTATTCTTGTCGTATTCTATCTGCGAGTCGTGGAGGTCGAGGATTATCCTCCGGGCCTCATTGATGGCGCGGTAAACACTGCCCTGCATCTCTATCGATTCCACATATCGGTATAAAGTCTCCGGAAGCTCGTCATAGAGAAAATTCTGCGGCAGGGGCACACCGTTGCCGTTGATGTCGGTCCAGGCATAGTTGTTGTCAAAGCTCAGGGTGGCGCCGTTTTTTATCTGCAACACCGAGCCGTTTTCACCGGTCCTGTAACTTTCAACCTCGCCGAAGGGGAAATACTCTGATACGAACGAGGAGATCGGCTGAGGCAGCTCGTCCCAGGCGTTGTTGTCACAAGCGCCCATCATACAGATAATTGCCAGCAGTGCGAAAAAATTCAAAGTATTTCGTTTCATAAAGGCCCTATTTTTAAATAATTGTTACAAAATTATAACAAACCTACAGAACGTTGGTTCGGTCAGCGATATAGCTTAATTTTACAATCAAATTTTTTGAATATGCTTTACCGACTGCTTACCGCTGCGTTTCTCCTGTGTGCCATAGCCGCTTCGGCCGACACTGACCCGCAATATTATAATCTGATGGGCGATGCCGACAAGGCTATTGCCGACGGCAAATTCTCCGAAGCCGAGGACCTTCTGCGCAAGGCCATGCGGCTTGAGCCGGCAAATCCGTCAAACGTGCTGCTTATGTCAAACCTCGGCATGGTGCAGTTTTACGACGGCCGCACAGCCGACGCTCTCGCCACCCTCTCCACTGCCCACTCCATAGCGCCGAACTCGGTGACGGTGCTCCAGAACCGCGCCCGCATCTACGCCGCGGAAGGACAGTGGGATAAGGCGCTCGGCGACTATAGCCGTGTGATCGAGCTTGATTCCACCCTCGTGGAACCGCGCTTCTACCATGCCATGCTGGCGCTTCGCACAGGCGATATTCCGAAGGCCTCAGCCGAAATCGCCGACCTAATGAAAATGGCTCCCGACCACCGTCTGACCCACGAGGCACAGGCCATAGTTCTGATGCAGTCAGGCCTTTATAAAGAAGCCATTCCCCATCTTTCGGCAGTCATCAAAGCGGCAGAGGATGCTTCGTGCTACAGTTCAAGAGCTTACTGCCGACTGTTGACCGACGATCTGGCCGGAGCGTCCGACGACATAGCCCGAGGGCTCGAGTTAGACCCCACCGACGGCGAGCTCTACCTCTACCGCGCCATGCTCAACAAGCTCCGCTACCGCCCCGACGACGCCAAAGCCGACGCCGCCGAAGCAGTCAAATGGGGCATAGACCCCGCCCGCGTCAGATCCATCCTCGAATAACCTCCCCTTATATCCTCTCTTAATTATCGAGATTAATAATGAATATTCGAGATTCTTCGGGATTATTGCTAATTTTGCCTGCAACAAAGCAATTGTTGCAATCATGAATCACAGATTATTCATCACATTGGTTTGCGGCCTCGGCGCTATGGCGGCTTCGGCGCAGACTGAAAGCGGCGACTCGCTCAGCAGTCGTGAACTTGAAGAAGTGGTGGTCGAAGGCCGCACACAGCGAGTTATAGACCACGGCGTGGAGTACACTCCTGCCAAGAAGCTTAAACGGGCGGCCGTCGATGCCACACGGCTGCTGGAGCTGATGAACATTCCTCAGCTCGAGATCACGCCCGGCAGCATGAAGGTCAGGACTTATGCCGGCAAGGATGTGGCGATGTTCATTGACTTCAAGGAGGCTACGGAGGAGGATCTCCAGGGGCTCCGGCCGGAGGATGTGCTACGGGTGGAGGTGCTTCAGTATCCGCAGGATCCGCGCTTCCGCAGTCAGGCAAATGTGGTCAACTTCATCATGCGCAAGTATGATTGGGGCGGCTACACCAAGCTGACACTCACGGGCAACACCCTCAACCGTGACCGCGGAAACAGTCTGCTGTATTCAAAATTCGTGAAGGGACTATGGACGTTCGACGCCAACGCCAACGGCACTATAGTGCATAATGACAAAGATTTCACTTACGAGCGCGAGACATTCCGCGACATAACCGCCGGCGGACGGCATTTCGACGAGGTGACACGCACAAGCAGCACCGGCGACGGCTATCTGCGGAAGAGCAATTCGCAGTCGGTGGCACTGCGCGCCACATATCAGACCGCGACAACCGAGATCAACCATTCCGTTTCGTTCAACCGGTCGGCCACTCCGCTGTCACGCGAACTGCAGAATGTGGAGCTTTCCGAGGATCTGTTTGCGGCTTCGTCGGCCCGCTCGCTGGAGACGGGCCAGTCGCTCTCACCTCGTTTGAGGGGCTATTACTATTTCTCGCTGCCCGAGGGCAACTCGGTGGTGGCATCGTGGAACTTCAGCTACGGAAGCACACGCCGACATTCCACCTATCAGCTCGGTGACATGGCACCCATCCTCAACATCAACCGCGAGAAATCCTATCAGCCTAATCTCAATTTCGCATATTCCAAGAAATTTGCCCATGACAACACGCTGCGCACGTCGCTGATGAGCTACAACAGCATCTACCGTACGCATTATGCGGGGTCATACGACGGGCTGCAGAAACTGCTGTCGTCAGAAAACATGCTTTTCCTCGAATATATGCAGAACTGGAAGCGCGGGCTGAGCCTGTATTCGCGCGTGGGTGTGTCGTATGTGATAGGGCGCGTCAACGGCGTCACTACGCTCAAGCAGTGGAACCCTCGTCTGGGACTTCAGCTCCAGTATAAGATCAATGATCGGCACTCGGCCTCGGTGGAGGGCTGGTGGGGCAATGACCACCCTACTCCGTCGTCGTCAAACTCGGCGATGGTGCAGAGCGACGAACTGATGTGGCTGCAGGGCAATCCCGACCTTCGCAACACCACTTATGTCAGCGCGTCCGGCTCCTACACCTATATCCCGATGAACCGTCTGAGCCTGTCGGCCACGGCCGAGTATAACGGCTACCTCAACAAGACCGTAAATGACTATTTCACGATGGAGGGCTATGACGGCCTTGTGCGCAAGGAGATCAACAGCGGCGATTACCACAATTTTTCGGGTTATCTCTCGGCCACGCTCCGGCTTCTGAACAACTCGCTGTCACTGCGGGCTTCGGGGCAGGTGAAGCGCATGGTGGCCACGGGGATCGACGCTCAGTCAATGAACGTCATCTCCGGCAGCATGCAGGCCAACTATTATTTCTGGAACTTCGCTTTTGTGCTCTACTATCAGACACCTCAGAAAGGCTTCACGCCGTTTAACAACGACGTGCGCTTCCGCTACAAAAGCACTTACGGGCTGCTTGTCAACTTCGCCACAGGCGATTTCAAGGCCAATCTGCAGTTCAGCAACTGGTTTGACAAGCACAATTTCTGCTACACGCTCAACACGCCGCACTATGCCTCAGAGGGCCGTCAGTGGGCCGCTGATCTGGCGCGGTCGCTGCAGCTCACCGTCAGCTACACCATCCCCTACGGCAAGAAAGTGAACCGCAACAACGAGATCCAGACCTCATCAGCCGCCGGCAGCGCCATCCTGAAATAGAACCACTTATAGCTTCCTTATTCTTGCCGTAAGTTCCCTCATGCGGTCTATAAGAGTTTCAAACGGGATGCTTTGATCATCATAAATAAAGTGCTTTTGCATCGCCTGATAATCTTTTGCCCAATCATTTATCATATTTTCCGGAGGTATGAACGACAAAGTGGCAGGCTTATGCGATCGGTAATCAACACCTTCAATTTTATTGAATACCGAGCGATGCTTCACCACGCTATTATATAATTCAGTATCCGTTATGGATTTTCCGAATTCAGTATCCATAATCTTCTCAATATCATAAAGATGCCGGCTCATTCGCTTGCTCCGCGGTTTGTCTTTCAGAAATTCTTCATGCAACAGGAATATCTTCTCAAGAAAAGTGCGGGTAGGAACGACCGTGGGAAATATTACCGTCACATCTTCCTCCTCCTTGATAATATCTGACATAAAACTTCGGATTATCTTATCTTCAACCGGCTCGTCCATCGAAAGACAACTTATTTCGACTTTCACCTTCGGTTCGATATATTCTGATTCCTCGGAAAGAACAGATTTGTAATGAACGTATATGGTTGAAGGGTGTGTAGTAGCACGAAGTTCCGAAACATTCCCTTCAGCATCTGTTCTTGTCAGTTCCGGTTCGACGCTGAAATCATCTATACCCATTGAAATGAGAGCATCGGATAATTCATCAGGCAGTTCGCGCACAACATAATGGCGAACCAACCGTCTTACTTTAGCCAACTGATTTCCGGATGCCGATGAAATGCTGAATTTGTCCTCACGACGTATAGCTATGTCTATATCCTCACTGAAACGCTTTATCAAATTCCAACCTTTCGACAATGAAGTGCCGCCTTTGAACGACATGAGTTTGAAGTAGCGGGTGACTGATAACGCTTTCAGGACCATCGTAACCCACCAGTCTTTTTCTACAACCAGTTGAGGCAATCCCATTGTAGCCGACGTAATATCAAGAATGTCACGCCGTTCGTCTAAGCTTAGCTGCTTCCAGTGTTTCATATTTTATATCAGTTTTTTGATTATTCGCTGAATCCATACGGGGGCAAGAAGCAGATCATCCTTAAGATACGGATCATGTTTACTGATGATAAAGCGTCTGATTGCATCATATTCGGGCACTGACATATTTTTCTCACCGATTTCCTTCATAGCCTGTATCAGCAACGGAACCACGGTTCCTTTTGCCGCAAATATCTTTGGAGAAGCATGGCGAAAAAAGATTTTTCTACCACCGATATCTATAGTTCGGGTCGAGCCTGAGGTAATATAAGTCAAATTCGTAGGCACCTGCGTAGACAGACCTGTCAGATTGGCTGCCGTACTTCCCGACGGCAATATCTCACATTTGTCACGCCCGGCAATCTCTTTTGCAATCTTTTCAAGCGGCACCGGCACTTTCCCGAATCTCGAAACTTTTGGCTTAACATAGATGCCATGTCCGGCTTTTTCCAGGATTCCTTTAAGGGTTGCCTCACGTAAGATTTTTCGTATCGTTTCCTCCGCTCCTTGATTTGCATAATCAGAGATGAAGAATACAGTATGAGGCTGACTCTTATAAATATCCTCCATAACGGTATTTTTAATGATTCCTCGTTTCGACAATCCCATATTAACATTTGTTAGTACCGAAGTTTCTCAAATATTTCGGTGCTAAATTAGCAATTCTTTTTCATAGAGCAAAATATTTCGATATTATTTTGAGGGTAAACACAAAAACGCGAAAGCCGGCAGCGCCATCCTGAAATAGAACCTCCCACGGGGTTGTAGCGTTTGAAGTTTAGAAACGCTATTTTATGAGACTCGGACGGTCATCACATCCCGCATCTTTTGGCTTAGGATTGCTGCTTATGGCAGTGACTCTTTCCTCCTGCATCTACGACTACTCCGAGTGCCCTTCGGGGCGGCGGGAGTTTCGGGTGGCGTTTGACTGGGAGAGGAGCCCGCAGGCCGATGTGGCAGGTATGACGCTCTATTTCTATCCGCTGGATGAAGAGGGCAGCATCTGGCGCTTCGACATTGCCGGACGCGATGGCGGACAGGTGGAGCTGCCATTCGGACGATACACAATGATAGCTTTCAACAACGACCTGCCCGGCATACGCCTCGAGGGCACCGGAAGCGCCTCTACCCTCCAGGCGGCGATGCAGCGGAGCGATGTTGACAATGACAGCGTCTACGGCTCCACAGGTATGCTCTATAAGGCCACGGTAGGAAAAATCAACGTGAGTCCCTGCGGCCTGAGTTACTCAATCAGAGATGAGAATCCTACGGAGGCCCGTGACGGCACCATCAGCTGTCAGCCCGACTCGCTGACCACACAGTTTGACGTCAGGCTCCGCAATGTAAAGGGCCTCGAGAGCATCCGCTCGGCCCGAGTGATTCTTTACGGACTTCGTGCATCCATGTTTCTGGAGGACGGCCACGCCTCGGAGATTCCGGCAGCCCTGGGCATGGGCATGAGCGTCGATAGTGCCGGGAGCGGTCTCTGCGGATCGGTCTGCGGCTTCGAGGCATCAGGTGCCGTCGGCGAGGATTATGCGCTGAAGCTCCTGGTAGTGACTGCCGACGGCACCACCCTGGCAAAACATATCACCATAACGTCAGCAAATCTGAACGTTATTACGCGGCACAACGTTCTAATCACAGCAGACAACGTGGAGATCCCCGACCACACCCAATCCGGCGACATCAGCGGCATAGGAGCCGATGTGGAAGGCTGGGAAGTGGTGAACATCGAGGTAGGCCCTACAATCGGAAATTATTAACAACACACCCATTACTATGACACATCTTTCAAACAAACTGATTCTCAAGCTAATGGCCGCAGCAATTCCGGCCATACCGGTTTTGGCAGTCACCGCATGCTCTCAGGAGGAGGAGGAACCCTTCCCGGAACCTCCGGGCGGCGCACAGGAAATCAGATTCGCAGCCTCGACCGACTATTCGAGGGCAAGCGACATCACCACCAACAATCTAACATCGTTCAACGTCTACGCCTACACCGGCAACTCCTCGGAACGAACCACCTTCATGGACAACGTGACAGTGACCAAGACGGGCACCAACCTCTGGACCTACTCGCCCGTGGAATACTGGCCGTCAAAACAGGCCGTAGATTTCTATGCGTTCGCTCCCGCCGGGTGGGTGGGCGCCGACGGCCCGCTGGCTCCGGTGGCCTACGATGCAATTTCCGGCTCCGACGACATTGTATATGCCGTGAGCCCCGACCTGACGGGTTATTCGGAAATGGCCAACGCGCAGGTGCTGTTCAACTTCCGGCATGCACTGTCAAAGCTCACCGTAAAAATGAGTTCTACAAACACGGGGCTGAAAGTGGTGGTCACCAACGTGACGATGTCAAACATCATGACCCGCGGCAACTTCTATTTCCCGTCAGCCTCGACGGCAGGTCCGGCCACGGAAAACTCGACAGGACGCTGGGAGGACCAGAATACCCCTCACACCTACATCATGCACTGGTCACAGTCACTCAGCGAGCGGTTTACACTGACATCCACCCCTGCCGTCATAGAGCCTACGGGAATTGGCCGCGGCGGCGAGATGTACGTCATCCCGCAGCAGCTCGTGTTCCAAAACCAGGGCAGCGGCAGCGACACCTACATTTCCGTGCAATGCTCAATCTACGATGCTTCGAGCGGCGAGCATCTGTGGCCTAACGCCAACACACCGCCCGAAAACCTCATCAACGGAAGCACTACAGGCGACGGCCTACTGAAATTCCCGCTGCTGACGTCGCTCAACACCGAATGGAAACCGGGTGTCCACTACATCTATAATCTCGTGATCAACTCCAACAAAGAGATGGGAGCCATAGAGTTCGGCAATCCCTCAGTCGACACCTTTATCGATCTGGAGCAGACCTACGAATAATATCCCTGAAGAAAGAGAGCCGACACAATTGCCGGCTCTCTCTATTTTTGTATTATGCACAATTAACGGGCGGGAGACATCTGCAGCTGCAGGCGGTTGGCCGGCAGGACTATATCGGCGGCGAAGCGGGCTATGTCGGCCGGGGTCAGGGATTCCACAAGTGCGGGATAATCGCTGTGCATGTCACGGCCGAACTTGTCGTAGACATGGAGCACGGTAAGCCAGTAACCGTTGTCCTCGATGTTCTGACGGTAAGATTTGAGCATGAACTGCTTGATTTTAAGCAGATCGTCGTCAGAGATATTGGCGGGATCGGCGAGCGATTCGGCGGTCTGCGTCACGATGGCGAATGTAGAGTCAGAATTCTCGGGAGCCACCCGGATATAGACCGGCATGATGAAGTTGGAGAGATCGTCGCCGTTCATTCCGGCGCCCACGCCGCCGTGAGCCTTGATGGAATAGGTCCAGCCGCGGTCCTCCCGGAGGTCGCGCAGGAGGGCGGACTGCACCAGGCTGCCGTAGGCATGAGCCTTGATGACGTTGGCGAGATTGTAGTCACAGGGGGCATTGTAGAATGTGTAGGCTATGGCCTGCGGAGTTTCCATCGGTGTGGTGAAATCCATGCGGCCCCGGCCTTTTGCGTAATGATAGCCGATGTCGGAGGCCTTTTCGCGGCGTCCGGCTGCGGGAAGCGAAGCCAGATACTGCTCTACGAGCGGTCGGAGCGAGTCAACGTCAAAGTCACCCACAATGTAGAAGTCAAAATCGGACATGTCGCCGAAACGGTCGCGGTGAAGGTCAAGGATGCGGTCGTAGCTCACGCTGTCGAGGTCATCGAGGCTCAGCTTTGCGCCCAGAGGATGACGGTCGTAGACATAGTAATGGATCGAGTCGGCCATGGTGAATGTGGGATTGCTGTTGTTGGACGACAGTTTCAGACGGTTGTTCTCGATTATGGAGCTGAAAGCCTGATCGTCGCGCTCGGGAGCCGTGGCCTTGAGATAGAGCAGCTGCATGGCCACGGAGAGATCCTCCTTGGCCGATGAAGCGAGCAGACGCTCCTCCATATTGTCGACGGCCACATCCACGCGCACATTTCTGCCGGCGGTCATGCGGCGGAGTTCGGTGGCGGTGTGTCCGCCGTAGGCGCCTGCAGCAAGGACATCGTTGGCCAGATGATATTCCGGAGCCAGAGCGGGGCTGTAACCCGCCGAGAAACCGCCCGGCGAGTAGCCTGCTATCATCACCTTGTCAGGACTGAATGTGGTGGACTTGAGATGAACACGGATGCCGTTGGATAGGGTCCAGACAGTCGAACCGAAGAGCGAGTCAACGCTTTCCGAAACTATTTTGCCCGGGGTGGGAAGTGAAGTTATCAGCGGCTTGTCGAGGTCTTGGACTTCGTATGGAGCCAGTGCGGCGATGTCGACTGACGAATAGGCACCGGCAAGAGCCTCGTCAGTAAGCATCACCCCGTTATTGCCGGGCAGATAGGCCACAAGCACCACATTGGAGCAGTCAGGGCGCACCACAGAGCGGATATATTCGTTGACCTGATCGAGGCCCACCTGGCCAAGAACACCCTTCATCATCTTATAGTATTGTTCCTGCGAAGGAAGAGCGCCGCCGTCGAGATAATGGCGCACGTATGTGCGGGCGTAGTCAGTGTTGGTGGTCTTGGCGCGGGCGGTGAACTGACGGTCGAGACGGCCCCGCTCGTCAAGTTTGGCCCGACGGAGCTCTACGGGGGTAAAACCGTGACGGGCAGCGCGCTGAAGTTCGGCGGCAAGGGCGGTGACACACTCCGTCTCGCGGCCGGGGGATGTGGCGGCTCGCACCATCAGCGCCTTACGTGAGCGCGAAAGCAGGAAATTGCGGTCACCGATGCCCACGTTTGACATCAGAGTGCCGGAGGCTGTCTCAAGATCGGTGAGACGCTCGGCAAGCATGTCGACCACCAGGTCACGGGCAAGGTCGCGGCGCAGTTCGAGGATGGTGTTTGCGGCGCTGTCAGGCAGATCGTCATGCTTGATGTAGAGCTGCACCATAGGGGCCATCTGTTCGGCATCGGACTGCACGGTGGCGATGATCTCCTTATTGTCAGGCACCTCAACCCGCTGCGGCACAACATCGAACGAAGGACGGTCAACGTCGGCCCACAGCTCGCGGATCTTAGCCTCGATAAGATCGGGGTTGACATCACCGACCACTACCACACACTGGTTTTCAGGATAATACCAGAGCTTATAGTAGTCGCGCAGAGCATCGTAGGGGAAATTCTCCACCACTTCCATAAGGCCGATGGGCATACGGCGCCCGTAGAGCGAACTGCCGTAGATCACCGGCGCGGCTTTCTCGAGCATGCGGTTGGCGGCAGTGCCCTGACGCTGGCGCCACTCCCCTTTTATCACGCCGCGCTCGGCGTCGATATCCTTGTCGGCAAGGGTGAGGTCGTGGCTCCAGTCGCGGAGGATGAGCAGACAGGAATCGAGGCTCGACTGACGCACTGCAGGCACGTCGCAGATGTTGTAGACAGTCTCGTCAGTGGATGTATAGGCATTGAGGTTCGCACCGAACTTCACGCCGATAGACTCGAGGTATTCAATCAGCGAATTGCCCGGAAAATGCTTCGTGCCGTTGAAACACATGTGCTCCAGGAAGTGGGCCAGACCGCGCTGGTTCTCCTCCTCGTTGACCGAGCCCACGCGCTGGGCTATGAAGAAGTCGGCACAGCCCGCGGGAGTGGAATTATGGCGGATATAGTAGGTCAGACCGTTGGGGAGGGTGCCTGTACGCACCTCAGGGTCAACGGGCAGATTATTGAGTTTTGAGGCGCCGGCCACAAAGAATACGGCGGCCATGAGCGCAAGAAATGAGGTAAGTCTTTTCATTTTTCAGAATATAAACATTAGGGCTACGTCGGCCTGATTGCTATGGATTCCGGCCGTGTAGCTGTGATGTGAATAAGAGGCCTGTAGGCCTAACGCGAAGCGGTGGTTTAAAACACGGCTCAGAGTGAAAGCCGCGCCGGCGAGGATGCTGTTTCCCGACAGGATGTCATAGCGACGGATATCCACCTGCTGCAGACCTTCGGGGATGCGGCCGTCAATAGGCAGAAGGCTGCTGCAGTCAAGGGCCGCCGAATAAGCAAAATCAGCGGAGAGCGAGGCATGCCAGCGGGCGCCGAGACAGCCGGAGGCTTTGAGGTTCAGCGCCGGAGTGAGCGACGAGAGGATGAGCTCGCGGCGGGGATCGGCGTAGGATTCCTTGCTGCGGCACCAGTCAAGCCGCGGGTTGACAGCCAGCAGCAGACCGCTGCGGTGGAGACACTGCCAAAGCAGATTCAGACCTGCTTCGGTGATACGGTGGGTGTAGAGTCTGAGCGATCCTATCTGGGGATATACTCCGCCGGTGGGATCGCCAAACAGATTCTCGTTGCCGTCACGGCTCCCGAGCTTCAGATTTAGGAAGCAGGCGAGATCGTGAGATTTCCCGGGCTCGAGCCATCCGGCCTGAAGGGACACGCTGTTGTCGGTGACCGACTCGAGCGGGAGCTTGTTAAGACCGGTCAGGATATGGTCAAACGAGAAGGAATCGAACTCTACCGAGGCTACGGCACCGCGGCGCGACGAGGGGAAGAGGTTGGCCGATGCGCCCCAGCGGTGGCCGTTGTAATAATGGCTGTAACCGTTGCCGGCGAAGCGCTCATAGTGGGTACCGAGGCCTGTAAGATGCCAGATACTGTTGTCGCTCAGCTCGTTGACAAACTCAATGTCACATGACTGCTTGTACTTGCGGAAACTTGCCGACAGGCCTGCCTGATAGTCCGACCGGCCGAGACGCACGGCGCCTCCGACGGCAATGTCAAGGCGGCCGGTAGTGTTGCGCGGACGCGGGTCGACATCGCGGTAATAGAGCCCCGCGTTGTAGCTCAGTGTGGCGCCCCAGGCCCAGCGGTCGGTGTGGTCGGCGTAGCCACCGGCAAAACTGTAGACCTCAGTATGCATGTCGCCGCCGATCGAGTCGGCCGTGAAATAGGGATAGATGATGGAGGCGTCGGAGCTCTCGTTCCAGCACAAGCCGCGCTGACGGCCGTTGGCATAGGAGGCGCTGCCCCAGAGCGTTGACGAACGGTGTTTGATGTAGCTGTCGGCCTGCAGACTCCAGAACGAAGAGCCGGTGCCGAGCCTGACATCTATCGGACGATTGTCGGCGTCATGATGATAACCCGCCGAGAGGGTGCAGTAGCTGTAATCCTGCCGCCACTGATTGATGGCCGGATTAGCGTAGGAGAGGACGCACATCGAAGGCATCATGTCATCATGCAGGGTAATGCGTTGAGCTATAGGAGCGAAAGCGGCACTGTCCGCCACCTGTGCCGTGACAGGGGCGGATAGCGCGATTATAACTGAGAGTGTTATGGCCGGGCGGATCATTTAACAGGGATTACGCCGTCGTATGTGCGGGTGGTGCAGCGGGTGCCGTCGGCATCGATTGCCGTACCCTGAAGCTCGATTTCCGAAGGGGTCACGCGCGGATTGAAATCCTCAGTAGAGTTGTTGGTGTCCTTGAACACGGGGTTGCCCTCATCGTTGAGATAGAGCATTTTGCGGCGCACACTCTTGAAGTAGCGGGTCTTGTCAGACGAGTTCTGGGCGGTGTAGGTCCAGCCGCAGTCAAGGGCAGGCGAGGTGACATTCCACATATAGTTGTCACGCGGAGTCGTGTTGACAACGTCGACCACCCATTCGTTGGGCACCTTGTAGCAGCCGTCCTTGGTGCGTTCAAACGATCCGGCGGCTGTGACGAGGGTGTAGGTGGCGGTGTAAGCGTAGTCCTCAAGGAACTTCTCGGCAGGCACTTTCAGGCGGGCGATGCCGAAGGCGCGCTGCGACTGGTCGAGGATGGTGATGGAGCGCGTGTAGCTGAACACCTTGTCCATGTTGGGGACATCGGGATTGTCGGTATCCTGCTGTGAGGCCACCTGCGACTGATCGTACCATTCAACGTCGGCATGTGTGAGGTCGAAGGAATTTTCCGACGCCTGATTGGCGCGGTCACACATCAGGAAATATTCGCCGGGCTTCACGGGGAAGCAGGTGCCGTCGCCGGGCACGGTGAAGAGTGTGCGCACCACCACGTGGGTAGACATCACGTCGGGCGTGTAGTCATATTTCTGGACTGTGGAGAAGTCTGATTCAAAGAGAGTCAGGCCGTCGGCATAGATCACCTTGTCGGTATTGTTGTAGAGTTTGATGTAGCAGTCGCGGTTCTGACCGCCTGTGGCGTTGGTGGTTCCGGTGTTGAACACTTCGACAATCATCAGGTCGTCAGAGTCGATGGTGTTGTAGGCCGTGAGGTCGATGAGGTTTTCTCCGGCGGTGATGCGTACGCTCTGGCGCATGGCGCGCATGGTGGTGGCAACGCCATTGGACATCGTGACATGGGCCGTGTAGGTCACATCGTAGAGGCCTTCGGTAAGCTCGATTTCCGCAGCCGATTTGAATGTCTTGAGCTCGTTGGTCGACACGTTCTTGAAAAGATACTCCTCGTCATTGACCGTGGCTGTCTTGATCTCGTCGGGGAGACTGACGCTCACCGTCACGGGGTAATAAGCCACCGGGGTGTCATCGTCGGAGCATGCGGTCATTGCTGCTCCCATGCCGCAGGTAAGCACAGCGGCGAGAAATAGGTTTGTAAGTTTCATTGTAAGTTGGATTTTGGTTTATATGATTCAGATAGTAAGCGTTGCTTCCATGCCGAAGTAGGCTTCAGTGGTGCGACGGATGCGTATGCCGGTGTTGGTGAAATAATCGGGAAGATAGTCGAGGATGCGGTTGACGAAAGCCGAGAGCCGGAGCCGGCGCCCGACTTGCTTTGTGGCCTTGAGGTTGACGAACAGGGCCACAGGCACCCGCTGTGTTTCGAAAAGCGAGGGATTGTAAGTGGTGACCAGGTGCTGAAGCATGGGATCGCGGCGGTCGGCCTCGGTGTAGGGGTGCATCAGGCCGTCGTCGGCCGACAGATAGCTGACCGGCAGAGAGTTCTCCTCGAGGCGGCGCTGTGCGGTGAACCATGTTGCCTGTAGGGTGGTAGTGAAAATCAGCCCCCAGCGGGGAATCTGAGTGTCAAACATGAAGCTTGACGAGAATCGGTCGTTGACGCGGCCGTCGGCAGTGTCGTAGAGACCCACGTAACGGTCGCTGACGGCGGTGTTGCCTATCACCGTCGAGACCGGACGGAAGAGCATCTGCGAGTTGGAGTAGCGTGTATGGAACCATGCTCCGGTGACCGTAAGGGCCGTGCGCAGCGGCTGCCAGCGGGCTGTGGAGAGCTGAAATTCAATGCCCTGCTTGAATATGCGTGTGCCGTTGGTCACGCGGCTGTAGCCGTCGAGAATGGTGTGGTCAGTGTAAGGGAGATTGTCAATCAAGGGCTGACCGGTGAGCGTGGAGGGGTCGATGGCCGAGGCATCGTAGCGTCGGTAGGAATATGTGTCATAGACCGTGGAGTAACGGAATCCCGAGCTTAGCCGCTCGTCAAAATAGGTCACTGACAGGCGGTTTGCGCCCCATCGCACACCTAAGCGCACCTCCCATTTGCGGTTGCGGGCAGCGCGCAGGCTGTAATTCACCGGATCGGTGATATATGTGCGGAGATTTACGCGGGAATACTCTTCGGGGTGCTGCACGTCATAGTAGCCCAGCTGCACGAAATCGGAGTAATGGACCTGCGGAAACAGATAGTCGGCGGTGGGCATGCGTGTGGTCATGCCGTAGCCTCCGCCCACGGAAACGGTAAGAGGCAGCGAACATAGCGACATTGCCGGGAGGGTCCATTCGATGTTGGCGCGCGGGTCGATATACGGACGGCCCGAAAGGTAGTAGCGGCTGTCAAGGCCGGTCAGCGCGATCAGACGTGCGCCGAACTGTGCCTCTACCTTGCCGGAGCCGGCAATGAAAGTTATGCCGTCCTCGATATAAGCCGAGACGGTGTTGAGCGCAGGGATGTCGCGATAGGCGCGGGGACGTGTGGTCCAGCCTCCCGACAGCGGACGGAGCAGGTCGTAGATCTGTCCGCGGCCATAGTTTTTGGCGAAGGTGTATTCCACACCCGCCTTATATTTATGAAGCCATGAGCCGAAAGATATCGAGCCTTTAACATTCATGCGCCCCATGAAATCCACTGGGCGGCCGTCGCTGAGGAAATCGGCGAGATAGGGATTGAGAAGATAACGGCCGTCATGAACGCCTTCGGTCATTGTGGTGGGCGCGAGGGGTGTGCCGTTAGGGGTCACCTGTTTCTGACGGGTGAGACGGTCGGAGGTATAGGAAGATGCGATGTTCAGCCCAACGCTTTCGAGCCAGACGAGGCGGGGTAATGTCACCGTAAGATCGGAGGTCAGGGCCACGCGGTTGTAGCGGCTGCGGTAGAGGTCGATCTTGCGCTGATTGAGGTCAGGGTCGGCCTTGGCGTTATCAAACGAGCCGGTATAGTCGGCTGCTATATTCCAGACGGTTACGGCGTAAGGCGAGGAGCGGCGCATGCGATAGCGCAGCGATGCTGTGAGTCGTTTATAGTTCTCGAGACTGTTGCGGGGGTCGGTTTTGGAATCGAGATAGCTTAGATCGGCGTTGATGACATCGCCGTAAGAACCTAACGCAACGCCCTTGCCTGCGGAGAAGAGCTTGCTGTACTCGTCGGCCTTGAAGCGGGCGGTGAAGGGCGTGGCGCGACGGATGCGGCGGATGTTGACCACGCCCGATGTCAGGTTGCCGTACTCGGCCGACGGGATGCCGCGCATCACTTCTACGCTCTCGATATTGTCAGTGGAAATAGTGCGCATGTCCACACCGCGGTTGACCGTAGAGCGCAGATAGGCGGCATCGCCAGATGTTGCGCCGGGGATCTGCGACATCGACGCATCGGTATTGATGGCGGCGCCGTCGACCACAAAGGCTGTGCCGAGCGAAGATATGGCATAGTCATCGGTCACTGATGTGCCGCCGGCGGGTGACGAGAAGCCGGTTTCGCGGAGCGTTATGGAGTTGACCTGTCCCATCGCGGGGGTCATGCTGATGTTGCCGGGCAAGAGTTCGAGGAGGTCGGTGAAGCTGGTGGGCTGAAGATGCGTCATGGCGTCGCGGCCTATCCGCGAGCCCGAGGTCAGCGAAGTGTTTTCGCCGGCCGTCACCACCACTTCGCCTATCCGGCGGCTGACGGGGATCGAATCGACAGCGAGACTGTCAGACAGCACGGGAGCAGCCGGGCATGCCGGGTGAAAGGTAAGGGAGAATGAGAGTAATATTAGCAGATATCTTATCATCAGAAGCGCGGAAGGCAATAGCACCTTTTTCCGATGTGCAAAATTACTTTGCACCGAAATTTCAGGAAATACCCGATTTTGAGTAAATTTTTCCGCGGATTTACGACAGTATTACCTAAAAATGATTAGCGCCGCCCTGAATTTGCCAAAATTTGAGGAAAAAATGATGAAAAAACTTATTTTACAGCTAATTTGTTATAGCATAAAGAAATTATTTGGCAAAAAACATTAACTTTGCACAAAATTCTCTTACACAATTAATTTATTGTCTAACACTAAATATTATCAACACTTATGAACACTGACACTATTGGTTTATGGGCCGGCCTCGTATGGAATGCCCTCAATGAAGCTGATGTGCTTGACAACAAGCAGATTAAAAAAATGACCAAACTGAAAGACAAAGAACTCTATGCAGCTCTCGGCTGGCTTGCCCGCGAAGGCAAAATCACCTTCGAGGAAAGCGGTGACGACAAAGAGATCCTTGTCGCTCTGGTAAAATAATGAACGATCCGGAGTCATTGTGACTTCGGGCTTTTATTATTGCCCCGCGCAATGACCTCAACCCTATAATCAACCGGGCCTGACAAGAAATCACGGCCCGGTTTTTAACGACCATCCAAAATCATCATCAAGGCATGCAAGGTCTCGTAATCCGCAACACCGGCAGTTTCTACGTGGTTCTCACCGACGGCGACAACCGCGAGGTTACATGTAAAATCAAGGGTAACTTCCGCCTCAAGGGCATCCGCACCACCAACCCGGTGGCCGTGGGCGACCGCGTGACCATCACCGAAAACCCTGACGGATCAGCCTTCATCACTGCCATAGAGCCGCGCAAAAACTATATCATACGCCGCGCGAGCAACCTCTCGAAGGAAGCCCACATCATTGCCGCCAACCTCGACCTGGCCTGCCTGACCGTGACGCTGACTCATCCCGTCACCTCCACCACGTTTATCGACCGCTTCCTGTCAACGGCCGAGGCTTACCGTGTGCCGGCAGTGCTGGTGATCAACAAGACCGACCTGCTCGATGATGACGAGAGCCGCGAGCTCCTCGAGGCCGTCACCTATCTCTATGAGTCGATAGGCTACAGGGTGGTGCACGTGTCGGCTCTTACCGGCGAAGGGGTCGACACCCTCCGCGAGCTGCTTCACGACAAAATCACACTGATGGCCGGCAACTCGGGCGTGGGCAAATCGTCGCTCATCAACCGCCTGATTCCGGGCCTTGAGCTGCGCACCGCCGAAATCTCGGCCTCGCACCTCACCGGCATGCACACCACCACATTCTCCGAGATGTATGCTCTGCCCGGCTGCGGCTACATCATCGACACTCCCGGAGTGAGAGGCTTCGGCACCATCGACTACGACAAATATGAAGTGGCCCACTTCTTCCCCGAGATTTTCCGCCACTCGGCCGACTGCCGCTACGGCAACTGCACCCACACCCACGAGCCCGGATGCGCCGTGCTCCAGGCGCTTGACAACAACGAGATAGCGCAGTCGCGCTACTCCTCCTACCTGAGCATCCTCGACGACATCGACCACGAAAAATACCGCAAAGGCTACTGACCTACGCCTTCCCCTCCTAAAATATTACCATCGCCTGAGGGGGAGGAATAGCTCACGCGCAGAAGCGGCCTGCCCTGCGGCCAGCGGCCTTTGACGCAGAAAGGCAACGCAGAAGAAACGCAGAATTTTTTAGTCAACTTTTTTCAGGGATAAAATAAAAAGAAACGGCGCGGAACTCGCACCTTGCGGTGGCTTGCTGTAGCTGAATCAACGCAGCGCTTAGCGTTCATTCGAAATCAGGGAATGGTGCAAAATGATTGTCAGAGATTATGGGCATACCGATATATGCCTAAATTATCTCTATGAGAGTTTATGGATCTTGCGACTCTGAAGTTTGGAGAATGGAAATTAATCAGATATCCAAGCCGTTTCCCCGATACATGCAGATAAGAGATAAGCTGTTTGACATGATTGTACTCCAAAAATGGAACTGCTTTAAGTTCGATAATAATCTCGTTCTCTACGAGAATGTCGCATGTAGGAACGAAATTTAGCTTTTGACCCTTGTAATACACTGGAAAACTCTGTTGGCATTTTACAGAAAATCCCTTCGATTGAAGATCCAACCACATAGACTCCTCATAGATTTTTTCAACAAAAAATGGTCCTAATTCCTTACGAACTTCAAAGGCTGAGGCTATTATTTCTGAACCTATTAAGTTTAAATCACTGCTATTCATGGTGTAAAAAGGTTGATGCCGTAAATTTACGTAAATAAAGAACTTAATCCAAGTTAAAACATGGAAAATCGAAAAGAAAAGATGGGGTTGTGCACTGCGTTGATTCCGCTACAGCAAGCCACCGCCAGGTGCAAGCTCCGCGCTTTTCAATAACCATAAAGTCCTTATCCCCTGAAAAAGTTGACTAAAAAAATCTGCGTTTCTTCTGCGGAGCTGTCTGCGTTTAAGGCCGCCGGCCCGTAGGGGCAGGCCGTTTCTGCGGTTGGATAATTACTTAGTCACCATCAAAAAAAGCAATCGCCTGATGAAAAATGGAATAGCTCAAGCGCAGAAAGCCTCGTCGCGGCGTTGCCGCAATCCGGGCTATACGCAGAACCACCGCAGAATGACGCAGAATTTTTTATAGCATTGAAATCCGCTGAGCTCGCGCCTGCGGCGCTTGCTAAAGCAGAATCAACGCGGGTTTCGGCCAATACCGGACTTTCAACCCTGATAAAAGTTGACTATATTTCCCTTTATATGCCTGACAAACGTTGACTGCATGCTCTGCGTAAATTCTGCTTATGCAAGCTCCGTTAGGGCGAGCACAGCGCCGCTTCTTATGCCTGGAAAAAGTTGACTAAAAATTCTGCGTTTCTTCTGCGGGGCTGTCTGCGTTTAAGGCCGCCGGCCCGTATGGGCAGGCCGTTTCTGCGGTTGGATAATTCCTTGATCCACTCCAACGCAGACTACCAATTAAATCGCTTTGCCAAGCTAACGTTAATCCACATATAAAAAGCGCTTTATCGTACAATGGAAATTCGATAAAGCGCTCTATGGAAAAGACAATTATAACGAGGTGATAATTGTAATTGACGGCGTCGGACAATAAACGTCTTGTACATAATGAATAATTGGGCACCAAAAGAACGAATCATGCTCTTTTATATATTTAAGCATGGTACGCATATTCATCCCATAAAATTTAATGCTTTTGATTACCTTTGTAACAGGATTGAAAACTGCTAAGAATTGCATTATACCATCATTGCAATCCATGTAGATGTACGGTTTCTTAAATTCTACCAATATTTTGCCAGGTATATCGTTTCGAGCAATCACATAATCATCATAATTAAATTGCGACATTAAGCCATCAATAGTCATATTGTATCTATCAATATGCGATACTTCGTCAGTATCTTCTTCTGGAAAAAGCGTAATATATGGTGGATTTGCTTCTAATCCTATAATATTATAGTTCTCAACTTTACACCATAGATAGTTACGATGTAAATATGTATAACCTAATATTTGTTGCAACTCAGAACCATACAAACGTAGTTTGCTAATTTGTCTTGTATTTGTATTATACTCTGCCCATATTGCTACTAATTCTTCAACGCCATCACTCCAGGTATATGGTATCTCAAATGTTATTAAGGCTCGACCCTCAGAATCTTTACATTCTGCATCAATAGCCGTTTGTGATTCTAGTTTATGTATTAATGTGTCAATCTTCATTTAGCAGATAGATATTACATTATGTTATGGACCTTACAAGGTGCGCAAAAATACAGCAGTTAAACTACCATTGAGGTACGTTTAAATAATACACCACACCACTATCCATCATTGTTGCGTTATAACCATTTACATTAGTGCATCTTGAGACAGAAAATTCATATCCCAGCCCATCGACAAATTTGTAAAAAAGTCGATTTCCAATAGCTTTAACATATAGCGTCCCAGTTTTTTGGCTACCTGCAGCGGATATGGCGTTGGTTTTGCCAACAGATTCCCATTCCGAAGAATTCTGAGCTAAAACACATATCGGCTCAGCTAAAATAACATTTGTAGATAAACTGGAGGCTCCTACAATACAGATTATGAAAATTAATAGTTTCTTCATTAGATTAAATATTAGAATAACAATGTTGGCAAAAACTAAAATGATAACTGCCTTGATATGGACCTCTTATATATCTGGTACAAGTTATCTTTCCTCTTTTTAAAATATCAAGAATGAATTTTAAAGTTGCACGAGGCGTAGAGTTATATTGATATATACGAGCAATAGTTCTAATGCCCTCTATAAACTTTACATAAGATTGGAATTCATCAGGAGCATGGTGCGTTGTAATGATGTCTTGAAAAGGAATATAAATTCCTTTTGTTGTTACTAATACCAAATTCTCAAGCCAATATTTTTCAGAAAAATATAGTCCGGGTACAGAAAACACATCTAATATATCCTCCTCAAAAGGTACATCACATTTCTTGAAGTATACCAATTCTTTATCGAGTTGCTTATAAAACTCGGAACAAAGTGTTGTGATTGTATCAAATGATTGCATATAGGTCAATTTATCCAACCCTGAGTTTCGGCTGTGGAAAGTAAAAGTGGAGATTCAACAATGTAGAAAGGAGACTTAAAAATGAAATACGGATAATCAAGAAGTTGTTTGAAAAGATTTATACGAATATAATGCAATAGGATAGAAAACTCTCTGTTGGTAAGTTCGACAACCTTTTCATCTCGGCCAATCCTTTGCCAGCACTTATTATCTGATATTACAACGTGCATAATATCATATTCTTGGTATAACTCGGCATTTGGATTACGGGAAAGATTAATTACCCATGTATTGTTCTGTTCTCTTATTCCATCTACATATAATCCGCTTAATTGAGGTATAATTTGTTTGCCCTTGTCTGAATGGATGAATTCATCAAGTTCCATCTTCGTAATCGATGGAGGACAAGAATTGAGAAATTGAAAAATATACTCAATATATCCAATGGTCGCCATTCCTTTATCGCTGATAAATATGCGGCGAGGTTTCAAATAGTACGGTTGTCCTATTTGAAAAAATTGTAAGACAGAGCCATCTGACTGTGGTTCTATAAAATAATTAAAATTGTGCAACAATTTAATTGAATATATCTTTGTCTCCATACGGCAAAGTTATGCATTATTTGCGATACTTTGGCTTTCAAGCGACTATAAAAATACTTCGAAGTTGCTGACATGAAAGATAAAGCTGTCGAAAGTCTTGAGACCTGAGGCAAAGCTTTTATCGGACATTTCCTTCCATGAGTTGGGAACAATGAATCGAGATTAAAGATCTTGTTTCATCGAGCTAAAGGTTTATGCATAGAAAAGTGCTTTATCGCACTGAGAAGATACGGTAAAGCACTTTATGGGAAAAGGAATCGTATTATAAACCGTGGGCTGCCGGTGAATGTCCACATTGATGCCCTCCAGAAAAATTAGTACAATTACCTACATACGTATCTGTCCCGGCAATACGATAACCTTTGTATGTAGTACAACTACATACACTACCACCATATCCTCTACATGTTACTCCAGATACTGTAACTGCAACCTTATTACTTCCTCCAAAAGAAGGATTGCTACCTCCTGAAGATACAGTTACTTGTCCTGTTCCGCCACAATTCTGACAATAATAATAGTTGCCGTCATAGGGATTCAAGACAACACCTCCACCGTTACAGTAAGGACAATATACTGTACGAGTAGTTGGCTGTGAATAATAAGTTGACGGAGTAGACTTTGAACTTTCCCCACTATCACAACCTGCCATTGAAATGGCAAATAACGCCATGAATAGAAATTTTTTCATATGGATAAAAAAGAGATTCAGTCCACATCTCGTAAATAAAAAATAAGAAACGTGGACTGAATTACCTTACTTGTTTGGGAAGCAATAGGAAACCTAAAATTGAAAATGTTGCAATAGCAGAATACGCCCATTGCATGAGAGATGCTTGGCATACTTGTCTCTCGGAAAATTTCCTACATTTTCAAACACAAGTAAAAGCAATACGCTTCTTGTTATTCAGAATGTCAGTGCAAATTTATCAATAATCCGTAAATTATACTATAGTTCAACAAAATAGATAGACACTTTTTGCTCATTGCAGAACCAGCATAGCTATTTCCCTTTTATGCAAAATTCATACGATATCTAATAATGCCATTTGTTGAAAAAATCAAGGTTATGACAAATATCAATCAAAATATCCTCAGTGAACATCCGGAACAATCAACCTAAATAAGGAAAATTAAGAGTCCATTTTTGTTGTGTTTTTCTCAAAAGAATCAACTTCTATGCGGTTTCGGATAGAAGTTCAATCCACACCTTGATTTGATGGTTGAGTTATTATTACCGGCGAACCGGATTCCCTTGGTAAGAAAGTTAATGTTTCAAGAGAAGGTATTCTCATAAGCGTAAGTCTATACGATGAAACCGTATGGATGCTGTAACACCTTTTTTCCTTGTCATTAAAAATCGTAATGGTACTTGTGACATGGTTATATTTCCATGTAAAAAAGGTAGTAGAATTATCTGCTGAATTAAGAATCAGAGAATGGTCTTTATTGAAAATCCACACACATTTCTGATTCTCCAACTGCCATATTATATCTACAAATTCTATTTTATTATACTTGAATGTCAAATAGCTCATATAAATAGCAGACGCCGGGAATACTAAAATATAACATTCCGATACCCATTGAGGAAGGAAGTCCATAGATGGAATTATAAATAGGGCAACTGAGGTCCAGAAAGGGATTGAAATGTCATCTTTGCTTTTAGTATTCTTGTTTAATACAACTACCAACAGAACCCAATAGACAAAGATTACGAAGAAATTTGATTCGACAAAGAATTTTAACCCGCCACCAAATTCTTCGGGCTTTAATATGTGATTAGAGACCAAAATGTCAACACCATATAAACCTAAGACATAAAAAGCCATAGGGACAATTATAAGAGTAATCGCTTGAACCAAGTAAACGGCATATTAAAGTATTTGATTCTGTTATACGATTGGACGTTATATTATCATTCAGCAAATTTACGTATTCTCAGCGGAATAAGCGTAAAATTCGATTATAAAATAACTCAGGCTCTGAGTTTGCAGTAGCAAAATAGGAGCTTGAATATTCATCCTCCGCGCATCATGCTAAACGAGGGGGCGGAAAATTTCGTGGGTTAACATTTTTTTCATACCTTTGTACCCCGTAAAGCCGCGGAATGCGGCTGTGTGCCGGGCGGAACGCTAATGTTGCTTATCCCCGACACATTATTATATATAGGTACAATTTCAATCATCATCACACACCTAACAGGGTATGAATTTTTCAGGTCCTATCGATTTCAAGCCGAAGCTTATTTCGGCACTTTCACATTACTCTCTCTCCCGGTTCAAAGCTGATTTAATCTCAGGTATAGTAGTAGGCATCGTGGCTCTGCCGCTGGCCATCGCGTTCGGCATAGCCTCGGGCGTGAGCCCCACAGTGGGTCTGATCACGGCCATCATCGGCGGCTTCATCGTGTCGGCTCTCGGCGGCTGCTCGGTGCAGATCGGCGGCCCTACGGGTGCCTTCATCGTGATAGTATCAGGCATCATCGCCAACTACAGCCTCCAGGGTCTTGCCATAGCCACGGTAATGGCCGGTCTGATACTTGTGCTGATGGGGCTGTTTCATCTCGGCACGGTAATCAAATTCATCCCCTACCCTATTGTGGTGGGCTTCACGGCCGGTATCGCACTGACCATTTTCTCAACGCAGATCAACGACCTTCTCGGCCTCGGCCTTACCGACATCCCGGCGTCGTTCATCCCCAAATGGGGCACCTATTTCAGCAATCTCTCGCAGATTGACTGGCCCACCTTAGCTGTGTCGATGATATCGCTCGCCATCATCATCGTTACGCCGAAAGTGTCGAAGCGCCTGCCCGGCGCGCTGATAGCCATCATACTGGTGACGTTAGGCGTGTGGCTGCTCCACCGCTTCTATCCTTCGATCCATATCACCACCATCGGCGACCGCTTCGGCTCGCTCCCCACTGACATCCCGCAGCCCCACGGCTTCGAGCTCAACATGGACGTGATCAACGAGTTGCTCCCCTCGGCCTTCACCATTGCGGTGCTCGGCGCCATAGAGTCGCTGCTGTCGGCCACGGTGGCCGACGGTGTGACCGGCTCCCATACCAACTCCAACACCGAACTGATAGGCCAGGGCGCCGCCAACATCATTGTGCCCTTCTTCGGCGGTATCCCCGTGACCGGCGCCATAGCCCGCACCATGACCAATATCACCAACGGCGGACGCACCCCGGTGGCAGGCATAATCCACGCCGTGGTGTTGCTGCTGATATTCCTGTTCATGATGCCGCTGATCAACCTCGTGCCTATGGCCTGTCTGGCCGCCGTGCTCGTGATGGTGAGCTACAACATGAGCGGCTGGCGAACAGTGCGCGCAATTTTCCACAATCCCAAGAGCGACATCACGGTGCTCGCCGTCACCTTCCTGCTGACGGTGATCTTCGACCTCACCATCGCCATAGAGATAGGTCTGCTGCTGGCCATCATCCTGTTCCTGCGCCGCGTGATGGAAAACACTCAGATCCGCGTCTACTCCGAGCAGCTTGACGTGGCCGAGGGCACCGACATCGCCAACCACGAGGTGCTCGACGTGGCCCCCGGCGTCGAGGTCTATGAGATCGACGGCCCGTTTTTCTTCGGCGTAGCCACGAAATTCGACGAGCTCATGCGCTCGTCAATGAGCCGCAAGCCTGTGGTGCGCATCATCCGCATGCGCAAGGTGCCGTTTATCGACGCCACGGGCGTTCACAACCTCGAGATCCTCATCCGCTCGTCGCTGTCGGAGGGCATCCATGTGGTGCTTTCAGGTGTTAACGAAACTGTGCACCGTGTGCTCGAAAACTCCGGTGTTGAGGAACTTGTGGGCGCCGACCATATCTGCAGCCATATCTCCAAGGCCGTGACCATGGCCAACCGGATAGTGCAGAGCGAGGCCGTCAAATAAGAGCTGACACGGGGGTTGCATAATAGCTAATTTATAGCTAACTTTGCCCGTGAAGGCCTATGAGACATGCATCACACATCATAATGTCGCTGCTGGCAGCCTGTCTGTCAGCCATGACACTGACATCGTGCGGTGACACCGGGACCGATTCCGGTGTCATCGGCTATCTGCCCGCCCGGATCGAGGACAGCGACAGCTGGGGGCTGGTAGGCCCCGACGGCAACATGTTCGTAACCGGAGGCTACGCCAATATGCCCTCGGCCGCCGTCAACGGCTTTTTCACCGCCGAGGCCGACGACGGCTCGGGAATCACCGTCTACCGCGCCACCAATCCGCCGTCGGCCGTAACATCGCTCAGCGGGCTGCGCGCTGCCGGCGTGATGAGCTACGGCCGCATACCCATAGTGCGCCCCGACGGCCGCATTGAACTGGCCGACCGCGACGGCAAGACCGTGGCCATCCTAACCCCCTCGGGCAACGACGAGATCACCGAGTCAATGCCCTACTTTACCGACGGACTCCTTATTATAAAGACCGCCTCGGGGCGTTACGGCGCCGTTGACACCGACGGAAAGACCGTGATCACTCCCGGCTACACCTATCTCTCACCATTCTGCCATGATGTGGCCCTGGCCCGGACCGAGACTGACAACACCACCACCTACTCACTCATCAACACCCGGGGATCAGCCGTAATGACATTCCCCGAAGATATGCAACCCCTCTCTCCGGTGATCACCGCCGAGCTGCTGCCGGTGAAGCGCGCTGACGGCTGCGGCTTCATCAATCTGCAGGGCGACTACCGCGCTATGCCCGCCAAGGTCACCGACATCAAGGAGTATAACAACGATTACTTCGTTTACCTCTCCTCCGACCTCCACGAGGGCGCCATGAGCATATATTACGACGAGATTCTCCCTCCGGAGTATGACCGCATAAAGCTGTCGGGCCCCGACCGCATTGTGGCCTGTGCCGGCGGCGAATGGAACCTTTACAATGAGAAAGGCGCCAAAGTGGCGTCGCTGAGCGATTATAAAGAGGTGTTCGTGCTCAAGCAGTGGCCCTTCGAGTCAGACTTCAGTCTGATGGCCCTCACACCCGAGGGTAAAGTAAACCTGCTCGATGAAAACGGCCGCGAAGTGACATCGACCGACTTCGCCAACATCAAATTCAACACCTTCAAGAGCCTGACATCGGACTATCTCGACATCAACGTGCTCACCGAAGCCGTGACAGAGCGCCTGGAGCCCGGCGGATTCAACGATGTGAAGCTCGGCACACCCATCATGAACCTAACCAACGGCAATCCGGCAGAGTATGCGGGCACCAACCGCGTATCGATCCTCAACACCAGACAGCGCTTCTATCAGCTCACCGCCTCGGCCTACAGCAGCGAGCCTATAGCCCGCGAGGTGACTATTTACCGCGAGATTACCGACAACAACTTCTTCCGTTCGATATTCGGCGGCCGCGAAATCACCACCCGCATCCCCGACCACACCGAGATACAATTTGACTCGCTTGCCAATGTCAACGAGATCAGAGTGCTTCTTTCGGTCAACAAGATTAAATACCCCACGATTCTGCGCCGCCTCACCGAGCAGATATCCGCCAAGGGCTACGAGGTGGTGAACCGGAGCGAGTCAATGGCCGTGCTGCGCTCGCCCCAGGCATATATCTTCATCACCCCCGACGTGCTCTCGGTGCCCGATGCCTACCGCACCCGACTCTTTATAGTGACTCCCGAGCAGTATAACTCCCGCTTATCCGAGCTTACAGTCCAGGCCGAGGACACATTCTCGCGTCTTGAACTAAAATAGCTTGTTAAAAAGTTTTTTCAGGAGAAAAAATCTTGCATCATGACATATTCCAAATAGTAGAATCACTATTCCAAAAGTTGGATTTGTTAAATAATTATGAAACAACTTTGCAATTTTTGACGTTTTTTTGCCAATTATATACCTCCACCGAAAAAAAACAAAAAAAATTGTTTGGAGTATCAAAAAAAGGTATTACCTTTGTCACGTTTTTGAAATGAAACTAAAAGAAACTGTTATACTATTTAAATTTAAATTAAGTACTAAAATGAAAAAGTTATTCTTATCTCTTGCTGTTGTTTCTATGAGCGTATCTTTCTTCGCTTGCGGTGGTGCTACTGAAGAAAAGAAAGGTGAAGAAGCTAAAAAAGACTCTACAGAAGTAAAAGACTCTACTCCTGCCAATGACACTATCATTACAAACGATACCCTCACCAACGGTCAGGACTCTATCATTGAAAACGACACTACCGTTGTTAAAGGCTAATATCTGACGATATTAACGAGATAACCGATCTCCGTCAAGGAGGTCGGTTTTTTTATAGTTATTTCCATAATATTTCGGCCTCATGTAGGGGCGCTATACATGAGACTGCTGATTTTATACCCATTTTTGAAATTTTGGGCTAAAATCAATTTAGCTTCATTTTGATTATCAATTAATTATAAATTGACGAAATATTAACGAATGATAAAATCAGCAGTCTCATACATAGCGCCCGCGCCATTCGTTACTTTCTTTATTCCCTTACCGGCATCCAATGCGGGCGCTATGTACAGCGCCCCTACGATCAATCATCTTTTTAATAACTGTTTTTCACAATAAGCGCTTTGTAATATGGAGGTTATCTACGAGGACAATCACATAATAGTAGTCAACAAACACCCGGGCGAGATAGTGCAGGGCGACAAGACCGGCGACCGCCCGCTTGTCGACATCGTAAAGCAGTATCTCAAAGAGAAATATCAGAAGCCGGGCAATGTGTTTTGCGGCGTGGTCCATCGCCTCGACCGCCCGGTTTGGGGCCTCGTGGTATTCGCCAAGACATCCAAGGCTCTGGCAAGGATGAACGAGATGTTTCGCCTGGGGCAGGTCCACAAGACCTACCGCGCCATCACGCGCAACACGCCGCCCAAGCCTGCCGACCGTCTGGTTCACTACATAACCTCCGTGGAGCGCAACAACAAATCCTACGCCTCTCTCAACCCCAAACCGTCGGCCAAGGAGGCCGCACTTAGCTACCGTCTGATTGGAAAGAGTGACCGCTACAACCTGCTCGAAATCAATCTTGAGACAGGCCGCAAGCATCAGATCCGTGTGCAGCTGTCGGCCATCGGATGCCCCATACGCGGCGACCTCAAATACGGCGACAAGCGCTCAAATCCCGACGGCTCCATCTCGCTTCAGGCCCACTCGATATCCTTCATCCATCCCGTGAGCAAGGAGCCGATCAACCTCACCGCTCCCCTGCCCGACGACCCGCTCTGGGCCGCCTTCAAACCCGTCGACAACCCATCCGCCACCGACAATGCCGCTGATAACTGACCCCCTGCTTCCTGCCGCCAAAGCCCTTGCCGCCGAAGGTATCACGATTCTCCCCCCGGGGACGACACCCGATCTGCGCGTGGCGCTCGTCAACCTCATGCCCGTGAAGCCCGACACCGAGCTCGACTTCATGCGCCTCATCGGCCGCAGTTCAAAGAGAGTGGAGGTGACACTCGTGGATACCGCCTCTCACAAGTCGACCCACACACCGGCCGAGCATCTTGCCCGCTTCTACACCACATTTGACCGCCTCGACCCCGCCCGGCTCTCGGGTATCATCATTACCGGGGCACCGCTTGAGCGCGTGAGGTTTGAGGATGTGGATTACTGGAGCGAGGTCACCGGCATAATGGACACCGCGCGCCGACTCGGCATCCCGGTGCTCAACATCTGCTGGGCCGCCTACGCCGCTATGTATTACCGCCACGGCATACCGATGTCGCTGCTCGACAGCAAACTCTCGGGCGTGTTCCGCCACGACATCCTGTTTCCGCAGCACCCTCTGTTGCGCGGCATCGACACAGGATTCTTCGTGCCCCACAGCCGCTTCGCCACCTGGCGCCCCGGCGAGATCGAGGCCATCGACGAACTTGAGATACTGGCCGGAAGCGCCGCCACCGGCCCATATCTGATAGGATCGAAACGCTATCCCGAGTTCTATATCACCGGCCACGGCGAATATGCTCCGGAGACCCTTGACAAGGAGTATCGCCGCGACCTTGGCAAAGGGATCAAACCCCATATCCCCGACAACTATTATCCCGGCGACGACCCCTCAAAGGCACCCCGCGATTTATGGCACGAGACCGCCGTCAGGCTGATGTGCAACTGGCTCGACACATTATAAAAAAATCACTATCTTTGTAGGAACAAACCGAACCGATCATGATAGAATATATCTCAGGCAAATTAGCCCGGCTGACACCGACCGATGCCGTAATCGACTGCTCGGGCATGGGCTATATGCTCTGCATCACTCTCCCCACCTACACCGCCCTCGAAGGCGCCAAGGAAGCCACCCTGCTGGTACACGAAGCCATCCGCGAGGACGCCTACACCCTCTACGGATTCCTCACCGAGCAGGAGCGTCAGCTATTCCGCTCGCTGATAGGCGTTTCGGGCGTCGGCGCCAACACCGCGCGCATGATACTCTCGTCAATTCCGGCCCCCGAGCTCGAACATGTGATAGTGAGCGGCGACCACACCCGGCTGAAAAATGTCAAAGGCATAGGCATAAAAACAGCCCAACGCATCATTGTTGACCTCCGCGATAAAATAAAACCCACCGGCGATGCGTTAATTAATAAGCCTGAAATCACTTCGGAAGTCTACGACGAAGCTCTTGCCGCACTGCTGATGCTCGGTTTTGCCCGTCCTCAGAGTCAGAAAGCGCTCAAAAAGATATTTGACGCCGACCCGACCGTTAAGGTGGAGGTCGCCATCAAGAAAGCTCTCGCCATGATGTGATGCTCAGGCATATAACATTATCGCATAGCATTGAGACACTATAAATCACATTTCGGCACCCGCAGGCTCCACCGCAGACTGTCACGTACGCTGTGGTTTGCCGCCGTGTTTATACTCATTGCCGCTCTCACCGCCTCGGCCCAGTACTACAAATCGGAGCTTCCGCCCCCGGCCCCCGGCCCTGCGGCCCCTCCGCCACTGCCCGAGATTGACTCCATCATGCTCCCCTCGCCGGTGCAGCAGACCGTACCCCAGAACTATGAAGAGCTCATGGGACAGCAGTTTGCCGCCGACCTCGCAACGCCCTCCAACGTCAAGACCGTCACCGAATTTGACCCCTCGACCGGATGCTACATCATACGCACACGCGTGGGCGACGTCGACATAGCCACACCCTTCATGCTCACCGAGGCCCAGTACAACGACTGGCAGCTGCGCAAGTCGATGCAGCGCTATTACCGGGAGCGCAATTCCGAGCAACTGCGTGACGGCAAGGAGAAAAAGCCCTTCGACATCCTCGACATGAACTTCGCCCTCGGTCCGCTGGAGAAGATCTTCGGCCCCGGCGGCGTAAGCCTCAAGACCCAGGGCTCGGTGCAGATTGACATGGGCATCAAGTCAAACAAGACCGACAACCCGGCCCTGTCGCTGACCTCGCGCCGCAAGACATTCTTCGACTTCGACCAGAAGATCCAGGCCACCATAGCCGCGAGCGTGGGCGACCGCATGAAGTTCAATATGACCTACAACACCGACGCTACCTTCGACTTCGACTCAAAGAACATCAAGCTCCAGTATGAAGGCAAGGAGGACGACATTGTCAAGAGCATCGAGGCCGGTAACGTAAGCATGACCACCGGATCGCAGCTCATCCGAGGCAGCACGGCCCTGTTCGGTATCAAGGCCAAGCTGCAGTTCGGCAAACTGACGGCCACGGCGTTAGTGTCGCAGCAGAACTCCGAATCACGCTCCATCTCCACCAAAGGCGGCGCACAGACCACTCCCTTCTCCATCAACATTGACAATTACGACCAGAACCGACACTTCTTCCTGGCCCACTTCTTCCGCGATAACTATGACCAGTTCTGCTCGAAGCTGCCTTACGTGTCGTCAGGTGTGCAGATCACCCGCGTGGAGGTGTGGGTGACCAACAAGACCGGCAACTTCAACCAGAGCCGCAGCGTGGTGGCCTTCATGGACTTAGGCGAGAACCGTGTGCTGGCCAACAACTACTGGATACCCAATCCCGCGCTCAACAACCCCGCCAATGCGTCAAACAACCTGCTGTCGGTGATCAAGACCGACTATCCGGAAGCCCGTAACATCAACTCCGTGACCCAGGTGCTCGAGCCCCTCACGGCTTACGGCATCGAGGGCGGCCACGACTATGAGAAGGTCGAAAGCGCCCGACTGCTTGCCGAAAGCGAATACACACTCAACGCCTCGCTGGGCTACATCTCGTTCAAATCACAGATGAGCTCCGACGACGTTGTGGGCATTGCCTTTGAATACACCTATAACGGCCAGGTCTATCAGGTGGGCGAATTTTCGTCAGACATCACCTCGACTGACCGCTGCCTCTTTGTAAAGATGCTCAAGGGCACCACCATATCCACTCAGCTGCCTATGTGGAAGCTGATGATGAAAAACGTCTACAGCCTCGGCGCCTACCAGGTGCAGAGCTCCAACTTCAAGCTGCAGATCAAATACCTCTCCGACACCACCGGCACCCAGATCAACTATCTTCCCGTGCCCGGCATCTCCGACAAGCCTCTGCTCCAGGTGATGAACCTTGACCGCCTCGACTCCAACCAGGAATCGAACTCCGACGGATTCTTCGACTTCATCGAGGGCTACACCATCCAGTCGGCTACCGGCAAGATCATCTTCCCTGTAGTGGAGCCCTTCGGCCGCCACCTCGAGCAGAAGATAGGCAATCCGGCGCTGGCCGAGCAGTATGTCTACAAGGAGCTGTATGACTCCACGCTTGTGGTGGCCAGACAGTTTGCTGACAAAAACAAGTTTATCCTCACAGGCGAATACCAGGCCTCATCAGGCTCGCAGATCAGGCTCAACGCCATGAATGTGCCCCGCGGGTCGGTAGTAGTAACCGCCGGCGGCGTGGTGCTTACCGAGAACTCCGACTATACCGTGGACTATGCCATGGGCATCGTCACCATCACCAACCAGAGCATCATCGACTCCGGCCAGAACATCAGCGTGACCCTTGAAAACCAGTCGCTCTTCTCCATGCAGCGAAAGACACTCCTCGGCCTCGACCTGAGCTACAAATGGAACAAGAACCTCACCATCGGCGGTACGCTTCTGCATTACGGCGAGAAAGCCATAACCGAGAAGGTCAACATCGGCGACGAGGTGGTCAACAACACCATGTGGGGCGTCAACTTCGCCTATAACACCGAGTTCATGTGGCTTACCAACCTGCTCAACAAGATACCTACGGTCAACGCCACGGCCCCGTCGCGCCTGTCGGTGCAGGGCGAATTCGCCCAGCTCGTGCCCCATCAGAAGAAGAGCGGCTCAAATGCCGGAAGCTCGTTTATCGATGACTTCGAGTCGGCCCAGTCAGGCATCGACCTGCGCTCGCCTTACTCCTGGTTCCTCGCCTCCACGCCTTACGAGAGCGGTTCGGGAGCCCTGTTCCCCGAAGCCGGACTGAGCAATAACGTGGATTACGGCAAGAACCGCGCCCTGCTCAACTGGTATTACATCGACCGCATGTTCACCTCGCGCAACTCGTCGCTCGCCCCCGGCTATATCAAGAGCGACCTCAAGCAGCTCTCCAACCCATACGTGCGCGAAATCACCTCGCAGGAAATCTACCCCGACCGCCAGCTTACCTACGGCGAATCATCGACCATACAGACCCTCAACCTCTCGTTCTACCCCTCGGAGCGCGGTCCCTACAACCTTGACGCCGAGAACGTTGACCGCGAAGGCAACCTCCTCAACCCCGAAAAGCGCTGGGGCGGCATCATGCGACGGCTTGACAACACCAACTTCGAGCAGAGCAACATCGAGTATGTGCAGTTCTGGCTTCTGAACCCCTTCCTTGACCCCGAGAACCCCAACTACGAGGGCGGCGACCTTTATCTGAACTTCGGCGAAATGTCGGAGGATATCCTCAAGGACGGTCTGAAATCCTACGAGAACGGCCTCCCCTACAACGGCACCACCGAACATACCCGCACCACCGTGTGGGGCCGCGTAAGCTCCGAAAACTCGCTGACTTACGCCTTCGACAACAGCGAGAACGCCCGCCGTAACCAGGACGTGGGCCTTGACGGTCTGCGCAACGACGAAGAGTTTACCTTCGACTCCTACTCGCAGTATCTCGAACGCCTGCGCAATACCCTCGATCCCGCTACCGTCGACCGCATGCAGAACGACGCCTTCTCCCCCTTCAACGACCCCGCCGGAGACAACTACCACTTCTACCGCGGATATGACTACGACGAGCAGCGCCTGTCAATCCTCGAGCGTTACAAGCGCTACAACGGCGTGGAAGGCAACTCCCTGTCGCCCGACGAAGCCGGCGAGCCCCTCTACCAGTCAAGCCGTTCGACGCCCGACGTGGAGGACATCAACCAGGACAACACCCTCAACGAATACGAACGCTACTACCAGTACCACATATCTATACGCCCCGAGGATCTCCAGGTGGGCCGCAACTACATCACTGACAAGCAGGTGAAGCTCGTGCCCACACGTGACGGCGGCGAGCTCGAGGTGGAATGGTATCAGTTCAAGATACCCTTGAGCGACTACGAGAAGATTGTAGGCTCGATCAACGGCTTCTCGACCATCCGCTTCATGCGCATGTTCATGACCGGCTTCAAGAAACCCACTCACCTGCGCTTCGCCACCCTCGAGCTGGTACGCGGCGAATGGCGCCCCTATGACTTCAACCTCAACAAACGCGGCGACGCTCCCGCCGAGGGCAACCTCGACATCTCGGTGGTCAACATCGAGGAGAACTCGGGCCGCACTCCGGTTAACTATGTTCTGCCCCCCGGCGTGACCCGTATCTCCGACCCGGGCCAGTCACAGATCGTACAGCTCAACGAGCAGTCGCTCTCGCTCAAAGTCACCGACCTCAATGCCGGCGACGCCCGCGGCGTGTATCGCAACACCTCCCACGACCTCCGCAACTACAAGCGCCTCCAGATGTGGGTTCACGCCGAATCGCTCATTGACGACGTCACCTCGCTCCGCTCGGGCGACCTCTCGGTGTTCATCCGCCTTGGCTCCGACGTGAAAAACAATTTCTACGAGTACGAAGTGCCTCTGCGCCTTACGCCTCACCGCAAATATGCCGACACCCCGTCAGACCGCGCCATAGTGTGGCCCGAAGAGAACTTCCTCGACTTCAACCTCCAGAGCCTCGTCAACATCAAGAAGGAGCGTAACGCCGCCAAGCGCAACGGCGACCCCGGAGTAGGCTTCGGCGTGCTCTTCTCAGGCCGTGACCCCGATAATGACCGCAACACCGTATCGGTGCTCGGCAACCCGTCGCTGAGCGACATCCGCGTGATGATGATCGGCGTGCGAAACAACTCTTCCACCACCAAGGACGGCATCGTGTGGGTCAACGAGCTCAAAGTCACCGATTTCGAGAGCTCGGGCGGCTGGGCTGCCGAAGCCACCGCATCGCTCGGCATGAGCGACATCGTCACCCTCAACCTCGGCGCCCACCTCGAGAGCGCCGGATTCGGAGGCGTTGACCAGAGCCTCAACGAACGCCGAATGGACGACTACTCACGCTACACCGTGGCCGTGCAGGCTGACCTCGGCCGCTTCCTTCCCGAAAAAGCCAAACTCAAGGCTCCGATTTTCTACTCGGTGACCAAAGAGAAAACCACTCCGAAATATAATCCCCTCGATCAGGACGTGCTGCTGTCCGATGCCCTTGAAGGCGCTTCGAAGCATGAGCGCGACTCCATCAACGCCTTCGCCATCGAAACCTCCAGCCAGCAGAACTTCTCGCTCACCGGCCTCAACTTCGATGTCAAGAGCACGAACCCCATGCCGTGGGATCCCGCCAACTTCACCCTCAACTTCTCGTTCAACAAATCGCGCAAGGTCGACCCCACCACCGAATACGAGAACACCGATGACTACCGCGGCTCATTCCAGTACACCTACACTCCCTACATCAAGCCTTTCAAGCCCTTCGGCTTCATGCGCACCAAAAACAAGAGCCTGCGCTTCTTCAAGGAATGGGAACTCAACTGGCTGCCCAACTCCATTTCGTTCCTCACCACCATGAGCCGATATTACTACGAGCAGCAGACCCGCTCGGCCACCGACGTCGACTTCCGCATGCCGGTGTCAGTGAGCAAGAACTTCCTCTGGGACCGTCAGCTCGCCGTGACATGGAACATCACAAAATCGCTGTCACTGACCTTCAACTCCAACACCTCGGCCCGAATCGAGGAGCCGGTGGGAGCCGTAAACCGGCGTCTGTTCCCCGACAAATACCGCGAGTGGCGCGACACCGTCATGCAGTCAATCCTCCACATGGGCACCCCCTGGAACTATAACCAGACCTTCACAGGCACCTACCGCGCCCCATTCTCGCGCATCCCCCTGATCGACTTCGTGAGCGCTTCGGCCACCTACAACGCCACCTACCGCTGGGACCGCGGAGCGACAGTGGAGGATGTCAACCTCGGCAACACCATATCCAACCAGGCCACATGGAGCGTCGACGCGCGCCTCAACCTTGAAGGCCTCTACAACAAAAACTCTTACCTCAAGGAGGTCAACAGCCGGTTCGGACAGAAGAAAGCGGCCGCCAAGACCACCAAAAAGCCGAAACCCAAGAAATTCGAGCGCACATTCGCCCTGAAGCCCGACACCTCGATTGTGATCAAGCATAACCTGCGCAACAAGAAGGTGAACATAGTGGCGCGCAATGCCGCCGATGACAGTGCCTACCCCGTCAAGACCAAAGTTATCGACCCGAACTCCGTTGAGGTGCTGACGCGCGACTCGGTAAACCTGAAATTCACCATCACCGAAATCCTCAAGGAGGACCGAACCTTCTGGGACGAAGCCGGCCAGTATGCCTCGCGTTTTGCCATGAGCATCCGCTCAGTCAACTTCCGCTGGCGCGACACCCGCTCGATGTCAATCCCCCTGTTCGCCCCCAATATCGGCAATATCTTCGGCCAGACACAGAGCTACGGTCCCATGGCGCCGGGCCTCGACTTCGCCTTCGGCTTCACCGATGAATCCTATATCGACAAGGCCAAGGAGCGCGGCTGGCTCATGACTACTGACGGCATGACATCCCCGGCTGTCTACTCCCACACTAACGAAGCAAACTTCGAGGTGGTGATAGAGCCTCTGCGCGGACTGAAGATACAGCTCACGGCCAACCGCACCGACAACCGCACGAGCCAGATACAGTTCATGTATAACGATATGCCCACCTCACTCGCCGGCAGCTACACAAAAACGCATATCGCCCTGGCCACGGCCCTCAAAGGTTCGTCGGCCGACAACGGCTACGCAAGCGAGACCTTCAACAAATTCCTTGAATATATCCCGCAGATACGTCAGCGCGTCGAGGACCGGTACCGCGGCCTCAACTATCCTCAGTCAGGCTTCCTCGCCGGCAATCCCCTTGCCGGACAGCCCTACGATCCCGAAGTGGGCACCGTAAGCCGGACCTCGAGCGACGTGCTGATCCCCGCCTTCCTCGCCGCCTATTCCGGACGCGACCCCATGAAGCAGTATCTCGACCCCTTCCCCTCGCTGGCACAGATTCTCCCCAACTGGCGCGTGACCTACGACGGCCTCATCAACATAGGCTCCCTCTCCGAGATATTCCGCGCACTGACGCTCAGCCACGCCTACCAGTGCACATACGCCGTGGGCTCCTACTCGTCATACCTCAACTGGATCACCGCCGACGGCCAGAACCTCGGCTTCACCCTCGACGAACTGACCGGACAGCCTATCCCTTCCTCGCCCTACAATATCTCGTCAGTGGCAATCACCGAGCGCTTCGCACCGCTTATCGGAGTGTCGGCAACGCTTAAAAACAATCTCACGTTCAACGCCGAATTCCGCGATCAGCGCACTCTGACCCTCAACACCTCGGCAGGCCAGGTGGTAGAGGCCACCCAGCGCGGCATCACCGCCGGCGTGGGCTATAAGATAGTAGGCTTCAACACAGTGCTCAAGATCAAGGGCTCGCAGCAGGGCGTGAGCAACGACCTGAGCGTCAACGGCGACTTCTCTCTCCAGCACAACCAGGCCCTTATCCGCAAGATCGAGAACAACTTCACCCAGGCCACCTCCGGCACACGCACCATACGGTTCAACTTAACGGCCAATTACATACTTTCACGCCGCATGACCCTCGGCATGTACTTCGAGCATCAGATCAACACCCCGCTGGTGTCGTCGGCCGCCTATCCCACCACCAATACCGCCTTCGGCCTGTCATTCAACTTCTCACTTGCCCGCTGATAATATGATAAGTTACCTCCAGATAGAAGATATCACCAAGAGCTACGGCGACCGCATGCTCTTTGATTCCGTCACCTTCGGCGTGAACCAGGGCGACAAGATTGGACTCATTGCCAAGAACGGCACCGGCAAATCCACCCTGCTCCGCATCATCTCAGGCAAAGAAGCGCCTGACAGCGGCAAGGTAACCTTCCGCTCCGGCATACGTACGGGATATGTGGAGCAGACTCCGGCTTTCGATCCCGAAGCCACGGTGATGCAGGCCTGCATGACCGCCGACACCCCCGCCTCACGCGCCATAGCCGCCTACGAGCAGGCTCTCGCCACAGGCGATGCCGACGCCATCAACTCCGCCATGCCGCTGATGGACGCCGCTCAGGCCTGGGATTACGATGACCGCATGAAGCAGATGCTCCACTCACTCGGCATTACCGACATGGCTGCCCGCATGCACACCCTCTCCGGCGGACAGCAGAAACGCGTGGCCATCGCCTCAACCCTGCTCAACAATCCCGAACTCATCATCCTCGACGAGCCCACCAACCACCTTGACATAGCCGTGATCGAATGGCTCGAGGATTATCTCACGCGCCAGAACGTGACACTGCTCCTCGTGACACACGACCGCTATTTCCTTGACCGCGTGTGCAACAAGATACTCGAGATTGACAACCGTCAGATTTACTCTTATGACGGCAACTACGACTACTATCTGCGCCGCCGCGCCGAACGCATCGAGGCGATGAGTGCCGAACTTGACCGCGTGAAAAACACCCTGCGCAAGGAGCAGGAATGGATGCGACGCCAGCCTCAGGCCCGCGCCGGAAAGGCAAAATACCGCATCGATGCCTTCTATGACCTCAAGGAGCGCTCCCGAGTTGACCTCACCGAGCGCCAGGTGAATCTGTCAGATACAAAATCGTCATACATCGGCTCGAAGATCTTCGAGGCCAAAGGCATATCCAAAAGCTTCGGCGACAAGGTGATACTGCGCGACTTCTCCTATATATTCTCGCGCTACGAAAAGCTCGGCATCATAGGCCGCAACGGCGTGGGCAAAAGCACTTTCATAAAGATGCTTCAGGGGCTCGTGAAGGCCGACAGCGGCACATGGGACGTAGGCACGACCGTGCGCTTCGGCTATTACTCGCAGGAGGGTATTCCGCTCGATCCCGGCAAAAAGGTGATCGATGCCGTGACCGAGATTGCCGAGGATATAGTGCTTGAGGACGGCATACGCTTCAGCCCAATGCAGTTTCTCAACCGCTTCCTCTTCTCGCCGGCCGACCAGCAGAAATACATATCGACCCTCAGCGGCGGCGAGCGGTGCCGTCTGCACCTCGCCACGGTGCTGATGCGGCGCCCCAACTTCCTGATTCTCGACGAGCCCACCAACGACCTCGACATAGTGACCCTCGGCATCCTCGAAGAGTATCTACGTGAATTCAAGGGATGCCTGATAGTGGTGTCGCATGACCGTTTCTTCCTCGATTCGATTGTTGACCATCTTTTTGTGCTCGAAGGCGACGGTGCCGTGCGCGACTTCCCCGGCAACTACTCCGATTACCGCAAATGGCTCAAGGACAAGGCCGCCGAGGAGCAGACTGCACGTCAGGCCGCCCGGCAGTCAGCCGAGCCTTCGGCAAATACAGCCCGGCAGTCAACCCGGAAGCCGAGAATGACGTTTAAACAACGACGGGAATTCGAGACTCTAACCGCCGAAATCGACGAGCTCACCCGCGAGAAGAACGAGCTCGACGCCCTGTTCAACTCCGGCGCGCAGCTTGACAACGTGGCCGAACTTTCGCGACGCTACGACGAGCTCACTACCGAACTTGACGACAAAGAGATGCGCTGGCTCGAACTCTCCGAACTCGAATGACTTACGGCCTGAAAAGGCCCCGACCATAACAAACATCACATGAAAAATCCATGACCAAAGTACCTAAAGGCGTAGCCCGTCTCCGCCATGAAATATTTCTCATGAGGATGGCCCTGACGAGGGTCATGCACCGTACGGCAAAATTCACCGACGGCCTCTCGACCGGTCTGCTGATTCTCAGCGCCATAGCATCCGTTGTGTGCCTGGTGAGCCTTGTGATTCATGCCGGCTATGACCACACTGACGAGGAGATAATAGCCATCCGCCGCATACTCCGCATGGTGCAGGGCATATTCCTGTGCAATGTGCTGTTTAACTTCATATTCCGTTTCCGCGAGACATTACGTGACACCAAACTTGTGAAATGGGTGGTTGACATCGCCATGCTTGTGACCCTGCTGCCCTGGATTTACCCCCATCCCGCCAATCCCTGGATCCCCTGGCTCGAGCAGATACTTTATTCCAACAAACTGCTCTACACGGTCATGACGGCCTACTCGATAGTTACACTCAGCTATGCGCTGTTCAAGACCGTAGGGCGCCGCACCAACCCCTCGCTGCTGATGTCAGGCAGCTTCCTGGTGTTCATAATGATAGGCTCGTTTCTTCTGATGCTCCCCAAGTGCACCTATCACGACATCAGCTATGTCGATTCGCTGTTCGTCAGCACCTCGGCCGTGAGCATCACCGGACTGACACCGGTTGATGTCACGTCGACCTTCACCCCCATGGGCATCCTCGTGCTTGCCGTTCTGATTCAGATAGGCGCCCTCGGCGTGATGACCTTCACGAGCTTCTTCGCACTCTTTTTCAGCGGCAACGCCTCCATCTATTCCCAGCTGATGCTCAAGGACATGGTCTATTCCAAGAGCATGAGCAGCCTCGTGCCCACACTCCTCTACATCATGGGGTTCACCTTTGCCATAGAGATTTTCGGCGCAGTGCTGATATTCCTGTCGATCCACGGAACCCTGGGTCTGACAGTGCCGCAGGAACTTGCCATGGCGGGCTTCCATTCGATCTCAGCCTTCTGTAACGCCGGATTCTCCAATCTGCCCGGCGGCATGGCCAACCCGATGCTGATGGGCGGCAACATCTCCATCTACTGGATCATGACACTGCTGATAGTGGCAGGCTCGATGGGATTCCCAATCCTGGTCAACTTCCGCGACGCCATGTCAGTGAAACTCCACAATCTGCGCAGCCTCATCTCGCACCGCCATCACGGCATTACGGCAAAACAGGTTCACATCTTCAACATGAACACCAAGATAGTCATTGTGACCTTCGGCATCCTCTTCATAGCCGGCGCCTTGGTTTTCTTCATCCTTGAATATAACAACTCACTGGCCGGCATGACATTATGGGAGAAAATAACCCAGTCGGTATTCAATTCGGCCTCACCGCGCTCCGCCGGATTCATCTCGGTCAACCCGGCCGGATTCATGAACGTCACGCTGCTGATAATCATGTTTCTGATGTGGATTGGCGGCGCCTCGCAGAGTACCGGCGGCGGTATCAAGGTCAACACATTCGCCGCCATCTGCCTCAACCTGCGCGCCATCCTCACCGGCAACCCGAAGGTTACGGCCTACAGGCGCACCATCTCCACCGGCTCTATCCGCCGCGCCAACGCCGTGGTGTTCCTCTCGATAATCTCCTACCTTATAATCTCGGTGATACTGATAGGTCTCGAGCCGGCTCTGCCTGTCAGGGAGCTGCTGTTTGAGTCGCTGTCGGCACTCTTTACCGTAGGCTCCTCGTTAGGCGTCACCGCCGAACTCAACGACGCCTCGAAAGTGCTCCTCTCCACCGCCATGTTTCTGGGCCGCGTAGGCCTTATCTCGCTCCTTACCGGCCTTGTGCGCCACTCGCGCAACCATGGCGTGACATTCCCCTCCGACAATATTATAATCAACTAATTCCCACCCACATACCTCTCAAATTATGCGTTACCTGATCATCGGTCTCGGCATCTATGGCTCAAACCTTGCCATCGACCTCACCAACATGGGCCATGAAGTGATCGGAGCCGACAAAAATCCGTCGCTCGTAGAATCAATCAAGGACTATATCTCCACGGCTTACATCATCGACTCGACGGATGAAGTGTCACTGAGTGTGCTGCCGCTCAAGAATGTCGACCTCGTGATTGTGGCCATCGGCGAGAATTTCGGAGCTTCAATACGCACCGTGGCCATCCTAAAGAAGATAGGCGTAAAGCACATCTATGCCCGCGCCATCGACAAGCTCCACGAGTCGATTCTCGAGGGCTTCAGCATTGACCGCATCATCACTCCCGAACAGCGCGCCGCCTCCGACCTTGTCAACGAGATGAGCCTCGGCAACGACACCGAATCGCTGCGCCTCGACGACAACCACTACATCATCAAATTCCGTGTGCCGGAGTTCTATGTGGGGATGCGTTACTCGTCGATGGACCTCTACAAGGACTTCTCGCTACAGCTCATCACGGCCATGCGCAAGGAGGAATCGCGCAATCTGCTCGGCATCGAGCACAAGCGTTTCGCCGTGCTGCCTGACCTCGACTCGCCCGACCTGCGCATCGAGTCCGGCGACATGATCACCTGCATGGGCACCCCCGACGATTTCCGCGCCCTCTTCCGCCACTTCAACAAGTAACCGCCTCAGCTCATAACACATCAAAGGCCGCCCGAGTATGATGCCCGGGCGGCCTTCGTTATATCAGGAGGATACTGACGCGATTATCAGATGATGTCGCCTTCAATCTCAGCCTTGTCGGTCTCGATCTCTTCTTTCAGAGCCTCAGGCTGTATGTTAGGCTCTTCAAGGCCGTAATGCTTCTTGCGGTCAATGACCTTGAGCACGAAACTGAGCAGCAGTGCGGCTATGCCGAGGCAGGCGAGCATCACGAGCGGCCAGGTGTATTTATATGCCACCGACGCCTGTTCCTCGGTCATGGTGCCGGCCTGGAGCTGAGCGGTGATGTCGGGGTTAGTGTTGTCAAGCACAATGCCTATGAGCATCGGGAAGAGCCAGAGGCCGATATTCTGAATCCAGAAGATGAGCGCATAGGCCGAGCCGATGATCTTCGAGTCGACGAGCTTGGGCACACTGGGCCAGAGCGAGGCGGGAACCAGCGAGAACGAGGCACCGAGCACCAGGATAGTGAGATAGGCCACCACCACTCCGCCAACGGCACTCCCCTTGAACATCGGCAGTATGAACGCGAATGTAAGGTGGCAGGCAATGAGCAGAAGCGATCCGAGCAGAAGCATTGAGGCCGCCTTGCCTTTATAGTCCACATACTTGCCGAGGATAGGCGTGATGCCTACGGCCAATAATGGGAATACTGCAAAGATGGCCGCGGCCGACTGGCGCATATAGCCCATCCAGCAGTAAGCCACGAGGCCGAGAACAGCCACAGCCAGTGAGGAATATTTCAGCGTTTTGTCCTTTGAGAAATTGCTTGCGAAAGCGGCGGCGGCCACGAGTACCATGATGACATACTGTAGCACCACCACGCCGTCCGAGGCCCAGAAGCCCGAAGTAGGCTCGTCAAGTGTCAGATTGCACTGGAGCATGTTGACGGCATATTTCTGGAATGGGAAAATGGCCGAATAATAGAGCACACATAGCAGAGCCACAATCCAGAAGCCACTGCTGGTGAGGATCTTGCCGAGGTCGCTGATTTTAAATGGATCGTCCTTCTCTTCGGCCGCATGAGTCTGTGAGTCGAGCTTACGGTCCATGAAGAAATAGACTATGAACATTATCAGCGCTATCAGCAGGAGCACAACGCCGAAGGCCACCGAACGCGACACATCGACCGTGCCGCCAAGCTTTGCGAACACCGGCGAGAATATCATACAGGTGCCCACACCCAGACGGGCCAACGCCATCTCCGAACCCATGGCCAGAGCCATCTCCTTGCCTTTGAACCATTTCACGATACCGCGGCTCACCGTGATACCGGCCATTTCCACGCCGCAGCCGAAAATCATGAAGCCCACGGCGCTCAGCTTGGCCGATGCCGGCATACCTTTATAAAAAGGCGAGATGCCGAGCTCGTCGAAGCCCGGGATATAGTTGAGATTATTGGTAAACCATGCTTCAAGCGGGCTGCCCGTAAACATGTCGGTCAGCGCATACCAGTTGATGGTGGCGCCTACGAGCATCACCGCTCCCGAGAGCAGCGCCGTGAAGCGTACGCCCATCTTGTCGAGAATGATACCGGCGAAGATGAGGAAGAAGATAAACACGTTGAGGAAGGTTTCCGAGCCCTGCATGGTGCCGAACGCCTGTGAATCCCAGCCTTTTGTCGACTGCAGGAGGTCCTTGATAGGCGAAAGCACATCCATGAAGATATACGAGCAGAACATGGCCAGGGCCAGCAGAGCCAGAGCTGTCCAGCGCGCCCACGGTTTAGCGTTGAGCGGCTCGGTAACGGATGAGTTCAATGATGACATTTCCTTGTGATAAGTAGCTAAATGAATAAATTATTGGAATATTTGCCACAAAATTAACGAAAATCGCCGACTTACGTATTATTTTTCTTAATTTCGTGCAGAAAAAAGATAAATAATGACCGAACGAAAGGAATTCACATTTGACCGCGTGGTGCGCCTGGTCATAGGAGTGGTGGTGGTGCTTGCACTGCTGTTTCTGATTCATCTGCTCAAGAATGTGCTGCTGCCGTTTCTGGTGGCTTGCCTGATAGCCTATATGTTTGAGCCCTTTGTGCAGTATAACCGCCGGCTGCTTCACCTGAAGGGGCGCGTGGTGGCGGTGTTCGTCACACTCTTCGAGTCATTGTTTCTGCTCGGCATAGGCCTTTATTTCGTAGGCCCGATGGTGGCCAACGAGGTCAACGACACCTCGGCCATAATGCAGCGCTATGCCACCACCGAACTCAAAGGAGGCTTCGTGCCTGACGAGGTGCATCAGTTTATCCGCCACACGGTTGACTTCGACACACTCTCCAAGACCATGACCCAGGAGGAGTGGATGAAGATGGCTGAAAAGATTCTCGACACATCGTGGAACATCATTTCCGGCGGATGGTCGATACTGATGGGAATATTCAACTGGTGCATCGTGATTCTCTATGTGATTTTCATCATGATTGACTATGAGAAGCTTGGCCGGGTGTTCCGCAACATGGTGCCCCCGCGCTACCGCCACACGGCCTTCGCCATAGGACGCGACATCAAGACGAGCATGAACCACTATTTCCGCGGCCAGGCGCTGATAGCGCTGATTGTGGGCATCCTGTTCGCAATAGGCTTCTCCATCATCGGCATGCCCATGGCAATAGTGTTCGGTCTGTTTATCGGGTTGCTCAACCTTGTGCCCTATCTTCAGCTTATCTCGCTGATTCCCGCGGTGTTTCTCTGCATTGTCTACTCGGCCGGAGGCGAGAGTGATTTCTGGTCGATTTTCGCCCAATGTATGATAGTATATTGTGTGGTACAGTCAATCCAGGACCTCATCCTCACCCCTAAAATCATGGGAAAGGCCATGAATCTCAACCCGGCCATCATACTGCTCTCGCTGTCAGTGTGGGGCACGTTGCTCGGCTTCATCGGCCTTATCATAGCGCTGCCGCTCACCACGCTTATTCTTTCATATTACGAGCGTTACATCACCTCGGGACCCAACGCCGGCAAAAAGTGGCGCCGGAAGGAGGCAAAGGAGATTGACACACTGGCGGAGACGCCGCCCGACGGCGAATTCTAACGGCATCAGTCGCTGATGTGCATCACGTCGTTCTCGAAGGTATCTCGGTTAATGGCGCGGTTTTTCAACTTGTTGCGATAGGTGTAGATGGTGTTGATGCTGTAATTGAGAATCTGCGCTATGCGGGCGCTGTCGTCAATGCCCAGACGCATGAAGGCGAGGATGCGCAGATCGGTGTTGAGTATCTCGCCGGGCGCCACAACTATCTGTTTGTCAGGCTGCAGCAGAGCATTGACGCTATCCACGAAACCGGGATAGATGTGGATAAAGGCGTTGTCAAACACATCGTAGAACTCTTTTGATTGATTCTCGATGAACTTTCCCGATTTGGTGAGTTTGTAAAGCTCCTCTACCTGCCCCGAGCTTATCTTACGGTTGGCAATGCGGCAGAGCTGGTTGAGCTTGTCCATGTAGATGGAGCAGAGATTGAGAAACTGTGTTATATACTCCTCCTTGATGCGGTTTGTGCGCTGCAGATGCTGCTGGAGCTGGCGCATCTGACGCATCTTCTTGCGAAGGAACAGCAGCGCAGCGATCAGGGCTATCAGCGCCACGGCCATCACCGCCATGGCTATGTAGATGCGGCGGCGCGACGACTGCAGCTCGCGCTGATGCACCTCCTCGATCAGCGGCAGAGCCTCGGCAATCTGAATCATGCGCGTGTCAGCGTTACACTCCACGGCGCTGCGCAGCGCCACATAGAGATATTTGTGGGCACGCTCGATATCATCCTGCTGAAACATCATCTGACCGAGTTCCTGCAGCGATGTCACCTCAAGGGTGGCCGAGCGGGTGTCGGATATGGCTGACCGTGCGAGCTGGTAGATATAATCGTTGATATCGCCGTTGTGGCGAGCTATGTCGGCAAGGATATGAGTGGCACGGGCATAGCGGTTATCCTCCTCGGGCAACGAATCGACCAGCTGCGTTATCAGCGCCGAAGCCATAGGGTAATTACCTGTGAGATAGTAATATTCACCTTGGTTAAGGAGATATTCCGGATGCGACTCGTCAAGCAGCTGAAGCAGTTTCAGCTGCGCGTCGAGCGACTGCCGGAAATAGTGGTCAAAGATATCGGGGAAACGGTAGTAATAGGAGCTTATGTAGGAATACATCTGGCGGCCGCGGCTGAAATAGAGTATCTTGTCGTCGCGGGTCAGAGCGGTGGTGTCGATGGAGTTATAGTCGGTTATGGCCTCATGCACGAAGCCTGCGAGCGGAAGCAGCGACGCGCGGCGCAGACACAGACGCAGGGCGGCTATGCTGTCGCCCGCTCCGGCGGCCAGACGCTGGGCGTGGTCGATGACGTTGATGGCCGAATCGTTGTCAAACGAGGTGTAGGCCCTTCCGAGCCGTTCCCATGCCTCGAGGTCACGGGGACTGGTGCGCAGATGGTTGCGCAGCGAGTCGATACTGCGCTGACGGGCCGAGATATACACGTCACGGCGCTCTATCTCGCCGTCGAGCCGCTCGAGGATTGCCCTGACATCCTCGTCGGAGCGAGGCGCGGACACTGCCTGCTGACCCATGCCTGACAGCATGAGCAGCAACACAGTTATTATCAGTTTCACACCCCTCATCGCCGCGTCACTTCATCGGAGCTACGGTGGCGCGGATGGCAGTGAGGCGTTCGAGCAGCTGAGGCAGACGGTCAAGCGGCAGCATGTTGGCTCCGTCGCTCTTGGCCTTCAATGGCTCGGGATGGGTTTCGATGAAAAGACCGTCGACACCCACGGCAATACCTGCGCGGGCTATGGTCTCGATCAGATCGGGACGGCCGCCGGTCACACCTTTCGGCTGGTTGGGCTGCTGGAGCGAGTGGGTGGCGTCGAGAATCACCGGACAGCCGAAGCGCTGCATCTCGGGGATGCCGCGATAGTCAACTATCAGGTCCTGATAGCCGAAGCTTACGCCGCGCTCGGTCACGGCCACACGGTCATTGCCGGCGTCGCGCACCTTCTGCACGGCAAACTGCATGGCTTCGGGCGAAAGGAACTGTCCCTTCTTGATATTGACTGTCTTGCCGGTGCGGGCGGCGGCTATCAGCAGGTCGGTCTGGCGGCAGAGGAAGGCCGGAATCTGGAGCACATCGACAAACTCGGCGGCCATGGCGGCCTCGTCGGCCGAATGGATGTCGGTGACCACCGGACAGCCGAAGGTGTCGCGCACCTTGCGGAGCACCTGCAGGGCCTCGATGTCGCCGATGCCGGTAAAGGAATCGATGCGCGAGCGGTTGGCCTTGCGGTAGGAGCCCTTGAATATATAAGGTATGTTGAGACGAGAGGTCACCTCTACTATGCGTTCGGCAATGTCGAGGGCCATCTTCTCGCCTTCGATCACGCAGGGTCCGGCGAGCAGAAAGAAATTGTCGTCGGCGCTCAGGCAATGTATGATATCTTTATTCATCGCAATATAATGAAGTTTTGGTTATTCTTGGCAATATCTGTCAGTCAGAGAATCAATCACATGGAGGGTGTGGCATGCGGCTATGGCGGCTGTCTCTGTGCGAAGGCGGTTGTCGCCGAGGGTCACCGGACACCACCCGGCGGCGAGGGCCGACTGAATCTCCTCGGGCGAAAAATCCCCCTCTGGACCTATCATTATCACGGCGTCGCTGAACGGGCGGTATTCGCGCGAGAGCTCCCGACGAGGCACCGACGGATCGCAGTAACACACAAACCGCTGTGCATCAGCATAGTCTCCCATCACCCTTTCGATGGGAGTCATCGGCAAAATCTCGGGCAACACGCTCTTGAGGCTCTGCTTCATGGCTGACACTGCTATCTTTTCCAGGCGGTCAGTCTTTATTTCCTTGCGCTCGGAGCGGCGGCAAAGTAGTGGCACGATTCGGTTCACACCTATTTCGGTGAGCTTCTCCACCATCCATTCCATGCGGTCGATATGTTTGGTAGGCGCCACGGCGACAGTAATTTGGCTCTGCCACGACAGGGGCATATCCTCACATGCAAGGATCTCTACGGCAGCATGTTTGGGATGCGGATCCACGATCACGCAACGGAACCGGTGACCGCGGCCGTCAATCACCTCTATCTCGTCGCCGGCACCCATGCGGAGCACACGCACACAGTGCTGCGAATCGCTCTGAGGCAGAGTGAGCGTCGATTCTATGTCAGGGGCATAGAACTGTATCATATCATCTCGGTGTCAGTTGATTCTATCTTACCGAGTTCGTCGGTGCGCACCTTGCGGTCATCGTCATCGCGGAATATGAGCCAGAAGAGCACCGCTACTGCCAGGGCGTAGGCTGCGAAGATATACCATGATGTCTCCCAGCCGGCAATCTGCTCGGTCTTTGGCACACTGTCCACGTAATGGTTCACCACCTGACCTGCGGCGATAGTGCCGAGGGTGGCGCCGAAACCGTTGGTCATCAGCATGAAGAGCCCCTGCGCGCTTGAGCGCATCGAGGGATGGGTCTGCTTGTCGACATAGAGCGAACCGGAGATGTTGAAAAAGTCGAAGGCCACGCCGTAAACCACGCAGGAGAGAATGAACAGTGTCACGCCGGGGAATTCGGGATTGCCGAGGCCGAAGAATCCGAAGCGGAGCACCCAGGCTATCATGGCTATCATCATCACGCCCTTGATGCCGAACTTCTTGAGACAGAAGGGAATGAGCAGTATGCAGAGGGTTTCGGAAATCTGCGAGAGTGATATGAGAGCGGTAGCATTGTTGGCCACCCATGAATTGACATACTGGGGCACCATGGCAAAGGCGTTGATGAAAGTGGTGCCGTAGGAGTTGGTGATCTGGAGCGACACGCCAAGCAGCATCGAGAAGATGAAGAAGATGGCCATCTTACGGTTGCGGAACAGGGTGAAGGCTCTGAGGCCGAAAGCGTCGACAAGTGACGTCGACTGAGCTTTCGAAGTAGGGCATTTGGGCATTGTCAGCGCATACACGGCAAGGATGAAGCTGAATATACCTGACGACAGAAGCTGGAAGTAGGTATTCTGCATCTGAACACCCTTTATGGTCAGGAAGTTGGTCAGCAACATCGAAGCTATGAAACCCACGGTGCCGAACACGCGGATGGGCGGAAAGTGCTTCACCGTGTCAAGCCCGGCTTTATTCAATGCAGTGTAAGCCACCGAGTTGGCCAGACCGATGGTGGGCATGAAGAAGGCCACGGAGATAGTGTAGAGTGTAAAGAGTGGACCGAATTCCACGTCAGCTCCGGCCCTCCAGCAGTAATATGTTGCCGCACACATGAATATGCCTGCAATCCAGTGACAGAGACTGAGCATCTTCTGGGCCTGTATCTTTCTGTCGGCCAGGATGCCTACTATCGCAGGCATGAAAATCGACACGATACCCTGCACCGTATAGAACCAATAAATTTTGTCAAGGAGACCGGCACCGTGAAGATAGATGCCCAATGATGTGAGATAAGCGCCCCAGACGGCAAACTCCAGGAAGTTCATCACAGCTAATTTCACTTTGATTGCTGACATGGCAAAGATTATGTTTTCAGATGGTTATGATTACTGTTTTGATTTCTTTTTCTTGAGAATCTCGTTGACGCGGGCGGCCTCCTCGTAGTTTTCCTGCTCGATGAGCCTGGCGAGGGTCTTTTCGAGTTCCTCCACGGTATAGTTCTCGATGCGCGGTTCGCGGGGCTCGTCGGCGTACGTCGGTGCCCCGGCCGCGGCGGCCTCGTCCTCCGATTCCTCATCGGGCTGCACCTCCATCACGAATCCTGTCTCGTCAAGGATGCCGGGGGTGGTGAAGATGGGAGCGCCGGTGCGCATGGCTATCGCTATGGCGTCGGATGTGCGGGAATCGATCTTCACGGTGCGGTCGCCGTCGGTAAACGTCAGCTCCGAGGAAAATATACCGTCCTCAAACTTATAGATGAATACCTCCTTGAGGTTCACGCCGAAAGCATGGGCGAAACTCACAAAGAGATCGTGAGTCATAGGCCTCGGCGGCGTTATGCTCTCCATTCTCAGCGCTATGCTCTGGGCTTCGGCGGCGCCGATCACCACAGGTATGCGGTAAGGGCCGCCCACTTGCGCGAGAATCAGAGCGTAGGCTCCGCTCTGAATCTGCGAGTAGGATATTCCCAGCACTTTAAGTCGTATTCTTTCAGACATTCTTCTATTGTTATTTTTCAGGTAACGGACGACCCGTGATGATACCGCTGCCGAGGCAGAGCTCATGATCGCGGTCATAGATCACGGCGAACTGCCCGGGAGCTATCCCCTGCACTTTCCTTTCGCTCTCTATCACATATTCGGCCTCGCCGAGACGGGTGAGGCGCGCGTCGAAAAATTCGGGGGTATGGCGGTTCTTAAAGGTAATTTCCACGTTGTCACACTGCTCAGGCCATGGATTGCGCGTGATCCAGTGCATCTCGTCGATATGAAGTGTGCGCCCGTACTGCTTCTCGGTGTCGTAACCGCGTGACACATATATCACATTGTCAGGCACACATTTCTTAACCACAAACCAGGGGCCTCCGCTGAGTCCCAGGCCCTTGCGCTGGCCAATAGTGTGAAACCAGTATCCGCGGTGCTCGCCGAGTTTGCGGCCGGTCTCTATCTCGACGATCGGACCGGGACGCTCACCAAGGTGGCGGCGTATAAAGTCATTATAGTTGATTTTGCCGAGAAAGCATATTCCCTGACTGTCGCGACGGAAGGCGTTGGGCATTGCGGTCTCGGCGGCTATGCGGCGCACCTCGGCCTTGGGAAGATCGCCTATGGGGAACATCAGATGCTCAAGTTGACTGTAGTCTATGCGGGCCAGGAAGTCGGTCTGGTCCTTGACGGGGTCGACGGCGGTGCCGAGATAGGTCAGTCCGTCAATCACACGGGTGGTGGCATAATGGCCTGTGGCGGTGCGGTCAAACTCATGCCCCCAGCGCTGCTCGAAGTAACCGAACTTGATAATGCGGTTGCACATTATGTCGGGGTTCGGCGTCAGTCCCTGCTTCACTGTCCGAAGGGCATAGTCCATCACATTGTCCCAGTATTCCTGATGGAGGGGCACCACATCGAAAGGCAGGTTGTAACGCCGCGCTATGTAGCTGCACATCTCTATGTCCTCCTCGGCCGAACAGTCGCCCTCATCAGTGTCGAGGCCTATGCGGATATAAAACAGATGCAGGTCATGCCCCTGCTCCAGAAGCCGGTGCACGGCCACCGCACTGTCAACTCCGCCCGATATCAATGCTGCTATCTTCATCCTCACACTTCGTCAAGTTCCTCTTTCTCGTCCTTGCCCTGACGCTCGATGATGAAAAGTGAAATGAAGTAGTCGAGCGATATCTTGCCGGGACCGGCCAGAAGGATATAAAGGTATATGCCGATAAACATCACCGGCAGGTAACCGGGCTGGATGCTGTCGAGACCGTAGATCGAATAATGCGGCACAAGGTTATGGAGAATGTGGTACTCGGCCGCAAACATCGAAAGGATCGGAGGGATGGTGCTCAGGCGGGTCAGAAAGCCGACCATGATGAAGAGCGAGCAGACAATCTCGATTATAATCATCAGAATCAGACAGGTGGGCGACGACAGGCCGAACACTGTGGGGAAATCGGCGCTCATCTGACTGTAATTTACCAGATGACGGATGCCGAACTGCATGAACATTATCCCCACGAACAGGCGGATGAACAGTCGCGCCATGTTGCTGTAGGTGTAGCCGGTGAATTTCAGAAACCAGCTTGAAATTGTCTGGGTGAACTTATTCATTGGTGCTTACTGTATTAGCGGAATTTTGGGCTTTATTGCGGTTATATCTCACTCCGGCACCGAGGCGGCCCATGATGTCGAGTATCAGATCAACGTTATCGGTCTTGAAAAGTATCTTGCCGTCAGGATTGATGAGATAGAACGAGGGGGAATGGCGCAGATCGTAGATTTCATCGACGGTGGGCGACGCAACGTTGTGCCACGAGGCGGGATATTCGGCGGCCATCGATTTCCACTGGTCGTCAGGCTCGCCCGGATACACGCTGTAAATGTCGAGATAGCCTTCGGAAGTGAGGCGCGTGGCCTGCACGTCGGCGTCGAGGCGCAGGCGGGCCATTGAGCATGAAGTGCAGTCAGGATCATTGAAAAACAGCATTGTGCCTATCTTGGTGCTGTCATTCACAAACCGGCCTTTGTGACCGTCGATGTCGGTATAGTCGAATTCCGGCGCCGGCATGCCGATCTGCGACTGACTCAGCACACGCTGCTGATGCCGGTAACGGAGCTTGGAGTTTTTGTCAACCTTCTTGTTTGCCACTACTTTGTCAAGAAACTTGAGATAGAGCTCGTCGCTGGCATATTCGGCCGAATCTCCGTAAAGCTTCTGCTCGGCAAGGTCGGCTATGAACAGCACATCGGGACCTTTCTTTATCTTATCCATGAATTTGTCGACCGAGTCAAACACTTTTTCGGCCGAGGCGTAAGGCATAAGTGACAGATACACGTCAAAGGCAGCGGCCATTTTGTCACGCTGCGAAAAGGCCTTCCCCAAATCGCAGAAATCCCAGTAATGCTCCACCAGATAGTCCGAGCGGTCCTGGAGTGTGGTAATGTTCTCAGGCACAATGGGGAGTTGGAAAAGTCCGTTATCCTGAGCCGTGGCATGCAGCGAAAGCAGCGTCACTATAAGTAATAAGATTTTCTTCATATTCTGTTATGGCACAATTATTGCATTTACAAAATTAGAAAATTAAACTCATATATATGTAAATGTTTCATCACATTTTTATCTATCGCGCTCTATTTTTGCAACATTAGAGCCCCGAGAATTGTTACAAGAATAAACTATTTATTTAAATTACTATGAATTTCAATAATTTCACTATCAAATCGCAAGAGGCCGTCCAGAAAGCCTTTGAACTCACAAAAGCCGCCGGCAATCAAGCCATCGAGCCCGTCCACTTGCTCAAGGGAGTGATTTCCGAAGGTGAATCAGTGGTGAAATTCATCTTTGCCAAAGTTGGCGCTAACATGTCACAGCTTACGGCTCAGGTGGACCGCGAGATCGCATCGCTCCCCAAAGTGTCGGGCGGCGGCGAGCCTTACCTCAGCCGCTATTCCAACGACGTGCTCCAGCGCTCGCTCGATATAGCCAAGAAACAGGGCGACGAATATGTCACACTCGAAGCTATTCTCCTGGCGCTGTTTGAAATCAATTCGCCTGCCTCCACCATCATGAAGGACGCCGGCATGGTCGAGAAGGAGCTCAAGAGCGCCATCGACGAGCTCCGTAAAGGCAAGAAGGCCACCGACCAGAGCGCCGAGGAAACTTACAACGCCTTGAGCAAGTATGCCATCAACCTCAACGAACGAGCCCGCACCGGCAAGCTCGACCCGGTGATCGGCCGTGACGACGAGATCCGGCGTGTGCTCCAGATTCTGAGCCGGCGTACCAAAAACAACCCCATGCTCATAGGCGAGCCCGGTACCGGCAAGACCGCCATCGCCGAAGGTCTCGCCCAGCGCATTGTCCGTGGCGACGTGCCCGAGAATCTCCGCTCTAAGCAGATTTTCTCGCTTGACATGGGTGCCCTCGTGGCCGGTGCCAAGTACAAGGGCGAATTTGAGGAACGACTGAAATCCATCGTCAACGAGGTGACTCAGAGCGATGGAGAAATCATACTGTTTATCGATGAGATCCACACTCTCGTGGGTGCCGGCAAGGGCGAAGGCGCCATGGATGCCGCCAACATCCTCAAGCCCGCTCTGGCCCGCGGCGAGCTCCGCAGCATCGGCGCCACCACCCTCGACGAGTATCAGAAATATTTTGAGAAGGACAAGGCTCTCGAACGCCGTTTCCAGAAGGTGATGGTCAACGAGCCTGACGAACTCAGCGCCATAGCCATTCTCCGAGGCCTTAAGGAGCGCTACGAGAACCATCACAAAGTGCGCATCCGCGACGAGGCTGTCGTGGCCGCCGTACAGCTCTCCGAGCGATATATCACTGACCGTTTCCTCCCCGACAAGGCCATTGACCTCGTCGACGAGGCCGCCTCGAAACTGCGTCTGGAGATCGACTCGGTGCCACAGGCTCTCGATGAGATCACCCGCATGATAGCCCAGAAGGAGATCGAACGCGAGGCCATCAAGCGCGAAGGTGACTCGGCCCGTGTGAAGGATATCGAAAAAGAGATAGCGCAGATGCGCGAGGACGAGAAGGAGTACACCGCCAAATGGCGCGCCGAAAAGGACCTCATCAACCGAATCCAGCAGAATAAGATCGATATCGAACAGCTTAACTTCGACGCTGACCGTGCCGAACGCGAAGGCGACTATGCCCGCGTGGCCGAAATACGCTACTCCAAGATCCAGCAGAAGGAAAAGGAGAACGCCGAGATTCAGGAGCAGCTCAAGATGATGCAGGGCGAAAAGGCTCTGATCAAGGAAGAGGTCGACGCCGAAGATATCGCCGACGTCGTATCGCGCTGGACCGGTATCCCCGTCAACAAGATGGTGCAGAGCGAAAAGGAAAAACTACTCCACCTCGAGGACGAGCTTCACAACCGCGTGGTAGGTCAGGAAGAGGCCATCAGCGCCATAGCCGACGCCGTGCGCCGCTCGCGCGCCGGCCTTAACGACCCGCGCCGGCCTATCGGATCGTTCATATTCCTCGGCACCACCGGCGTAGGCAAGACCGAACTGGCAAAGGCCCTTGCCGAATATCTGTTTGACGACGAGAACATGATGACCCGTATCGACATGAGCGAATATCAGGAGAAGCACACCGTGAGCCGTCTCGTCGGAGCGCCTCCCGGATACGTCGGTTACGACGAAGGCGGCCAGCTCACAGAAGCCGTGCGTCGCAAACCTTACTCGGTAGTGCTGTTTGACGAGATCGAGAAGGCCCATCCCGATGTGTTCAACATCCTGCTCCAAGTGCTTGACGACGGCCGTCTGACCGACAACAAGGGACGACTGGTCAACTTCAAGAACACTATCATCATCATGACCTCCAACATGGGTTCGTCGGTTATCCGCGACAATTTCGCCAAAATGACTCCCGAAAACCGCGAGGAAACCATCGAGACCACCAAAGCCCAGGTCATCGAGATGCTGAAGCAGACCATCCGTCCCGAGTTCCTCAACCGTATCGACGAGACCATCATGTTCACTCCGCTCAACGAAAAGGAAATCGAAGAGATCGTAGGACTCCAGATACGCAGCATACAGAAGATGCTCGCCGGCAACGGCGTTACGCTTAACGTCACCCCCGCAGCCCTGAAGTACCTTGCCGAGGAAGGATATGATCCGGAATTCGGCGCCCGCCCCGTCAAACGAGCCATCCACCGCCTTGTCCTCAACCGACTGTCAAAGGACATCCTCGCCCAGAAGGTCGACAAGGAACGCCCCATCACCATCGATGTGGCCGACGATCAGCTCGTTTTCAACAACTAAACACCATATCATAATTTACCGGTCTGACACCTTTCACTGATTTTTTGGCTTGCGGCGTCAGACCGGTAAATCTTTTTCCGATCTATATTGTTTCATTATATCTTCTTAATCACACACTATGAAAAAATTATGTTTAATGCTGCTCATCCTGCCCTTAGTGGCTGTGATAACTTCATGCAGCGACGACGATGACCGCCCCTCGGTCAATATCACCCTCACCTACGGAAACGCCAGAGTGGTTGACGGCCAGGTATATGTTGTAAAACCTGACACTTTCAAAGTTGAAAGCGTAAAGGTCACCGCCACCCGCAAAGACAAAGTCGCCACAAACGGCACTGTAATTTACCGCTTCCCGGGCTTCCCTCCCGTGGCCAGCGCTTTCGCTCCCTATGGATGTGAAATCATCACCGAAAAACTTCCCTTAGGCAAATACGACATGAGCCTGGAAATGCCCATCATGGAGGAGGGCTGCGAACTCGCCAACGCCCTGATCTTCGTCACCGTCAATATCGTTGAGAATGAATCGGACATCCCCTCATCGCCCGGAGGCGACACCGACTCGATGATAGTGAGCCACACGTTTGAATGATATCTCAATTATGATTGATCCGGCGCCGCTCGGCGTCAAACAGCCAGCCCCATTTATTGAAGTAGCGGATCATGTTGACTATATGCACCCGCAGCATCCTGCGGCTCTTGTAGGATGCCGCGCGGTGATGATGGACCACCGTCACGAACGGCACATACATAGTCCTGTATCTCTGATGGATCCGTCGCGTCAGGTCAATATCCTCGGGATACATGAAGAAACGCTCGTCAAAACCGCCTACCTCGTCAAGAGCCTTCATTCTCAGCATCATGAAGCTCCCCTGATGGTAAGCCGCTTCAAACTCACGGTCATGGTCAATGTGGCGCAGCTCGTAGCGCTCCCGCCGCTTGCGGAACCATCCCTCGGGCAGAAACCGCCTCAGAATTAGGTCAAAAGGCGTAGGAAGCATCCTGACGGTATATTGCAGCGAACCGTCGGGGTTGACAATCCGTGGCTGAAGGGCCCCCACGCGTCCGTTGGAGTCCATATACTCCACAAGCCGATGCAGGTCAGCGGGTTGGAACTCTATGTCGCTGTTGATCACCAGATGATAGCGGCTCCCGGCGTCACGGGCCCGGCGGATAGCCTGATTATGCCCTGCGCCATAGCCGCGGTTTTCCGAAGGGATATAACTGACAAAGCCGTAGCGGCCGCAGAGCCCGCGGATACCATCGTCGCGCGAATTGTCGACCACATAAAGCCTTTCGGCAGCCGACGGCCCTACGCTCTCGATACACTGTCTGAGCTCATCAAGGTCAGTGTGATAGGTCACCACCGAAGCCGTCAGCATCCCTGCTTATTTTGTCAGCTCGAAGCCTGCGCACAGACCGTCGTATTTCGAAAGCAAAGCGGTCAGCGACTTGATGGAGCTGTTGTTGACCACCTTGCCCATCGACTCGAGGATGGATATGAGTTTCGACACGTCAAAGGTCAGGCTGATTGTTCCGGCAGCACTCTTCTCAACGTATGCATTGACGCTGCCTATATTGTATTTGGCGGCCTGGAAGGCAAACACGAAATTTGACAGAGACTTCTCATCGGTATTATGCGTGATGGTGCCCTTGAGAGTCACACCGCGCACCTTCATCTCAAAGGTGCCGTCATCCTTCACGGTCATCGTCAGAGAGTTGACACCGAATGTCTTATAGAAAGGCTCGAGCTTACTCTCCACCACACCGGCAGCAGCGGCGCCGCCGGCCTTTTCCAGCAGGTTATCGCTCTTGAACACCACGGCCGGAGCCTTGTATTTCCACTGCCCGGCAAGATCTGCCACGGCCATCTTGTCTGTGGTAAGCACACCGCTGAGAGCATCGCCGATAGAGCCGAGGCTTGACTGCACATCACCGCCCGAAGGCAGCTTCTTCAGCGCGTCCTTGATATCAAATGCCTGAATGTTCGACGAGGCTGCTATCGCTATCGCCGATATGACTATTGCTATTCGTTTCATCGTTTACGGTTGATTTGAGTTGTCATGCAAAATTATGAAATAACTTTCAGCGGCAAGGTCGAATCACCGCAGCATTAACGAAATTTAAGAACTCGCCGAACTATCCTTAAACCTTTTTGAACTAACTTTACACAAAATTTATAAAGTAATTTCTCTGACCTGTCACCTGACAGATCCTCTTTGCTATGACCGTAAAGTGACTGACAGCTTTAAATATCTGATATACGGCGCTATATGCGCCACATCCATCCTTTCGGGAGCCTCATGCTCGGTCGACACCACCGAGGAGCGCACCGGCTCGGCCCTGCTCGTGCCTTCGGTCTCGATTGACCCCTCGGTGATCACCGTCAACGGCGTCAGCTCATTAACCGGCATCACCCCGCTCCCCTCGCCCGCCGACATGTCGCTGCGCCTCACCGCCGGCGACGGACTGTACTCCAAAACCTGGGCCACTCTCGCTGAATATCCGCTGCGCGAGCCTTACCGCCCGGGCGCTTACAGAATGGAGGCTTTCTATGGCGACATCGATGCCGAAGGCTTCGACTCACCTTACATCTACGGCTCGGCCAACATCAGCCTGATCAGTGGCGGCACCCTCGAAACCGAGGTGACATGCTCGCTGGCCAACACGGCGCTCCACATTGACTTCACCCCGGAATTCACCGGCTATTTCTCCGACGCCTCGGCCATTCTCCATTCGGCCGGAGGCGGCTACATCTGCTACCCCACCGCCGAGACGCGCTATGCCTTTGTGCGCCCCGGACAGATAACTCTGAATCTCGACATCACAATGCCCGACGGGCGCCATGCTTCATTCATGGCCGCGAAAATTGACCACGCCCTCGCCGGCCATCTCTACAATGCCACCATAAGCCTCAATGCCGCGGCTGCGGACTCTCCCGAGATAACAGTGTCGTTCGACGAGCTTTCGCAGGCCGACGACGTGGTGATCCGTCTCACACCCGAATTTCTGGCGAGCAAGGCACCGGAAGTCGAAGCCGTAGGATTCCGTTCGGACGAGCCTGTGACCTTCGACGAGGGATCGCGTCCCGCAGAAGCCGTATCGTTCAGCATATCAGGCGCCGACGCCTCATCGCTTCTTCTCTCCACCAATGCCCCGTCGCTCGAGGCGCTCGGCTGGCCCGAGGAGATCGACCTTGTGAGCGCGCCGCAGTCACAGCTATCGCAGCTTGAGACCATGGGTCTGCGTCTGAGCCGCACCGGCGGTCGGATCACTGACGTTGACCTCACCGGCGTGATGCCTCGCCTGCGTTTTTCATCCGATTCTCAGCTCTCCACCTTCAGCCTTACGGCCATAGGCCCTTCAGGCAAACTTGACGGCCCGGTGACACTGGCCGTCTCACTCCGTCCGGTCGACATCAGCGTGGTCAGCGCCACCGACATCATCATGGGAGTCAACATGGCACAGCTCAAGATACTGGCCGGAGGCGACGACCTTCAGTCAAACCTCGCCATCGAGATCCTCGACGCCCGGGGCCGCTGGAAAGCCGTCCCCATCGAGTCAATAACCCCCTGCGAAGGCTCGCAGCATGAATATCTTGTCAATGTGGCCGTCGACCCCGCCGGAGCCGAAAGCGTGGAGATGCGCGTGATCTACTGCGGTCAGATCAAGACCCGCACTACGCTGAAAGCCGTTCAGCCTGACTACAGCGTGACGGTCGACCCGTTTGCCCTCTTGGCGATAGTGAAGATCGATGCCGCCGATCCGGCCCTGCTCGAGGCCATCACCTCGCTGATCAATGTGTATGTCGACGGCGAACAGCCGCTGATGTTCGTCCGCCAGCCCGCGCGCGGCTATGTGATTGTGGGTGGCCTCGCCTCAGACAGGCGCTACACGCTCACCACCACGCTATTCAACCGCGCCGACGCCGGTTCCCACATGTCGCCGGCTATCGTATTCACCACCGAGAAGGCCTCACAGATTCCCAACGGCGATTTCGAGGAGATACGCTCGGAGGCCGTCAAGTATGACAGGATGCCCTCGGGTGGCCGTTACTCGCAGTCAATTGTCGATATCTTCAATCAGCAGAACTACACTTCATTCCATCTCTCCGTCCCCAGGCGCTGGGCCAACACCAACGCCAAGACATTCTGCATGGCCGCCTCGAATAAAAACACCTGGTACATGCAGCCGTCAGTCTACACCGTCAAGGACTGCACCGAGGGTGCCTACGCCGTCACCATCCGCTCATGCGCCTGGGATATCCACGGCGAGCCGATCCCCGACTACCGCCAGGAGAGCATGCCATTCGTCGGCTACAGCCGCAACATACCCCGCATTGCCCACCGCGCAGCCGGCAAGCTGCTGCTCGGCGACTACAGCTTTGACCCGTCGACCATGACCGAGCGCTATGAAAGCGGCATCCCGTTCGAGTCACGCCCGGCGGCCCTCAACGGCTTCTACAAGTTCATCCCCACGGTCGACGACCTTTCGGACTGCGGCATTGTAAGCGTAGAAGTCATCGGCGACAACAACGGTGCCGACATAGTGATAGCATCCGGCACTGCCCGGCTGACGTCCGCCACGAGCTACACGGCCTTCAGTGTCCCATTGGAATACATTGACTTCGGCATCAAAGCCACCAGACTGAATATACTCTTCTCATCTTCGTGCCATATCGGCTCCATCGAAACCGAATCGGCCGAGATTGTCACCTTCTCCAATCCCGTCACATCCACATCCATAGGCGGCGAACTGACAGTCGACGGCCTCACACTCTCTTATTAATCTCAGAAACATCATTTATCACATTTAGCACCACATGACTAAATTTTCACGCATCATGACACTGCTCCTCGTAGCCTTGGGCTCGGCAGCCTTGCCGCTCAAAGCCCAGGAAGTGTTCAAGCGCGACCTCGAGCAAGTGTCGTTCATTCCCAAAGGGCAATGGATCACCGGGGTGAGCGTGGGATATTCCCAGAGCAACCAGGACAATTACCAGTTTTTTATCTTTGAGAAAGTCCATGGCGACACCTACTCGTTCAAGGTGACCCCGATGGCACTCTACACCTTCAAGGACAATCTCGCCGCAGGCTTCAAGTTCGGCTACGAGCGCAGCAAGACGCAGCTCGACGCCGGTCAGCTCATTCTCGACTCCGAGACCAACTTCAACGCTGACAACGTCTACTCCGTCCGCTCCAACTATTATGCCACCGGTGCCTTCCGCAACTACATATCGCTGGGCGACAGCCATCGATTCGGCCTGTTCAACGAGCTCCAGCTCGAGCTCGGAGGCGGCCAGGCCAAGTTCTCCAACTTCACCGGCGGTCAGGGCGACAACCGCCACCTCGAGGGCACCTACGAGACTAACTTCTCGCTCAACATAGGCCTGACGCCCGGTTTCGTAATGTTTCTCAACAACTACTCGGCCATAGAGGTCAACATCGGCGTTCTCGGCTTCGGCTACACCCACACCCGCTCCACCACCAACCAGGTGCAGGTGGCCCACCGCAACAGCAAACACGCCAATTTTAAAATCAATCTGTTCTCCATCCAGTTCGGTATGGCATTCTATCTCTAACGGCTATGAAGATTTCCGGAATATTACTCGCCGCACTGCTGGCCATTGCCATCCCTGCGGCCTCCTCAGCCGCCATCAAGGCGCAATCTGACTCTGTGTCGTCACGCATAGCCCGTAAAGGCGAGCTTTATCATCCCGAGATGGATGAGAAAGTGATTGTGGGTTCCGACACCATCAACATGATTATTCCCGAGCGCAATTTCGGCCGCTATGACCGCGGTCTGTTCAACTGGCTATTCATCCCCAAGAAGCAGTGGACATTCGGCCTCATGGCCTCCTACGCGCAGTTCGACGCCAAGGACGTGGAGATTCTCCAGGCGCTCAAGGATTTTGACTTTGACGGCAAGCAGTACGCCATCCGACCCTATATGGCCTATTTCTTCCGCCACAACCAGTGCGTGGGCCTGAAGTTCGACTTCACCCGCCAGGAGGCCGATCTGGGCCGTCTGGCCGTCAATCTGGGCGACGACCTGAGCTTCGACATCCACGACATCAGCTATTATTCGTCAAACTATTCGATAGGCGTGTTCTACCGCAACTATGTGGGCCTGGGCCGCGCCAAGCGCTTCGCCATATTCAATGAGGCCGCGCTGACTTTCGGCAGCGGCTCGTCGCGTTTCAAGCGTCCGCTCGACGGCAATCTGCGCGACACACGCACTGACCGCACTCAGGTGGCGCTGAACTTCTCGCCGGGCCTCTGCATGTTTATCATGGACTATATCAGCTTCAACGTGTCGTTCGGCGTGTTCGGTATCCATCTGACCAACGAGAAGCAGGTGACCGACGGCGTGGAGGAAGGCTCGCGCTTCAGCAGCGGCGCCAATTTTCGATTCAACTTGTTTAACATTAATTTCGGCATAGGTGTACACATTTAAATTTCCCCGACCCGCGCGCCTTCTCATGGCGCTGGCTGTCGCAGCAGCCGCTACGGCATGTATTTCCAACGACCTGCCCTACCCCTGGGTGCAGCCCGTGCCTGATGTCATCGATGTGCAGCGCACTGATGCCGAAGGCCACGAGCTTCTCTCGGCTCCCGTAGGCATAGATTCTGCCGGCCGCACCGTCACGATCTATCTCACCGAATATGCCGACATACAGGCCGTGCGCATCAACTCCTGGCAACTGAGCGAGGGTTCGGAATGTCTCACTCCCGGCATCTTCGACAAGCCTCTTGACCTTAGCAGTCCGGTCGACGTGATCCTGGGCATGTATGACCGTGAGTTTACATGGACCATCACGGCCGAGCAGACCATCGAGCGCTATTTCACCATAGCCTCGCAGATAGGCGCGGCCGAGATTGACCCCGAAGCACGGACGGTCAGGGCCCTCGTGCCCGAGCAGCAGTCGCTCGCATCCGTTGCCGTCCATTCGCTCAAGCTTGCCGGTCCGCTGGCCTCCTACAGCCCGAATATCGCGGGCGAACATGTTGATTTCACCTCGCCGGTGAAGATTGACGTCACCGAGTTCGGGCGCACCACCGAGTGGACCGTCACCGTGGAGCAGACCGATGTGAGCGTGGCCATTGACCGCGTTGATGCCTGGAGCTGCGTGGCATGGGTTTATGCCAGCGCCGAAACCGGCAAGTCAAACCGCTTTGAATACCGCCTTGCCACTGACGAAGCCTGGGCCCCGGTGCCTGACGGCTGGGTTACGGCCGAAGGGGGCAGTTTCAAGGCCTGTCTGCGCCATCTGATGCCCGAGACACAGTATGTGGTCCGCGCCCTCAGCGATGATGAGAACAGCGCCGAGGTGGAGTTCACTACCGAAGGTACCCGTCAGCTCCCCAACTCTGACTTCACCGACTGGTGGCTGAATAATAAGGTGTGGAACCCGTGGCCCAAGGACGGCGAATCGTTCTGGGACACAGGCAACCGCGGCGCCGCCACGCTCGGCCAGTCCAACAGTCTGCCCGTGGAGGACGCACTGTCGGCCACCGGCTATCAGGGAGCCATGCTCCAGACACGCTTCATCGGAGTGTCGATTCTCGGCAAGCTCGCCGCCGGCAACCTATTCGCCGGCAGCTACGTGCGCACTGACGGCACCAACGGCATACTCTCGTTCGGCCGCGAATTCAACCTGCGTCCCACCCGTCTGCATGTGCGGATGAAGTACACCACAGCTCCGATCACTGACGCCAGCAAGACTAATCCTGACTTCACCTCGATGATCGGACAGCCCGACACCTGCATAGTGTGGTGTGCGCTGACTGACGGCGAAACCCCCGTGGAGATCCGCACAAAGCCCACTGACCGCAAGCTCTTTGACCGCACCGCTTCCGATGTGATAGCCTACGGCGAATTTACATCGGGCGAATCGATAGAAGATTACATTGACGTGGTGTTTGATCTCGAATACGTGGCCACCGACCGCATCCCGCGCTTCCTGCTCGTCACCGCATCGGCAAGCAAATACGGCGACTACTTCACCGGAGGCCGCGGCGCCACGCTCTACATTGACAGCTACGAACTCATCTACGATTACTGACCCCTAACCCAGTCTCATTATGGAATTCAGTCTCTCCTTATGGTTAGTGTGGCTGTTGGCGGCGGCGCTGCTGATAGTCATCGAGATCTTCACCACCTCGGCCGTGGCCCTGTGCATAGCCGTAGGCGCCATAGCCGGATTCGTCGGTGCCATAGCCGGCGGCAATCTCGCCGTGCAGCTCTCGCTGTTCGTGGTGCTGACGGTTGCCGCCTTTCTGTCAATCCCGCCGCTCATGCGCCGCTATGACCGCAGCCATCAGCCCGCCGAAGGCGACCGCTCCAACATGGACGCCATCATAGGCCGCACGGCCGTTCTCCATCACGAGCTGAGCCCGGGCCGTCTGACCCGCATCCGCATCGACGGCGACAACTGGCAGGCCCGCTCCGACACTGACCGTACCATTCCGGCCGGAACTACGGTCAAAGTCACGTCCTACGACAGTATTATCCTAACAGTCACACCTATAAACTAACAACCTACTATGTTTGACGCAATCTCAACCGACACCTGGGTGATACTCGGTATCATAGCCCTGGTAGTGATAGTCCTCGTGGGCAAAGGCGTGAAAGTCGTGCCCCAGTCCGAAACCCGTGTCATCGAACGTCTGGGCCGCTTCCACAGTGTGCTCCCCGCGGGTCTCAACATCATCTGGCCTTTCATTGACCGCCCGAAGGAAATCTTCACCCGCCGCATCGAGAAGCTGCCTAACGGCCGCACTGTGGTGCGCACCGTCACCACCAGCATCATCGACCTCCGCGAACAGGTCTACGACTTCCCATCGCAGCAGGTCATCACAAAGGACAATGTGACCACCGAGATCAACGCCCTTCTCTATTTCCAGATAGTCGACCCCAAGAAGGCCGTCTACGAGATTGACAATCTCCCCAACGCCATCGAGAAGCTCACCCAGACATCGCTCCGCAATGTCATAGGCGAACTCGAGCTTGACGAGACCCTCACCTCGCGCGACACCATCAACGCCAAGCTCCAGGCCATTCTCGACGATGCCACCAACAAATGGGGCGTCAAGGTCAACCGCGTGGAACTCCAGGACATCACCCCGCCCGAAAGTGTGCGTGAGGCCATGGAGAAGCAGATGCAGGCCGAGCGCAACCGCCGCGCCGAAATCCTCAACGCCGAGGGCGAGAAGAAATCACTCATCCTCCGTTCCGAAGGCGAAAAGCAGTCAAAGATCAATCAGGCCGAAGCCGCCAAGCAGTCCGAGATTCTTCAGGCTGAAGGCGAGGCCCGCGCCAAGATTCTACAGGCCGAGGCCGAAGCCGAAGCCATACGCCGAGTCAGCGAGGCCATAGCCGACACCAACACCAACCCCGCCACCTACATGCTCGCCACCAAATACATCGAGACCCTCAACGAGATGGTGACCGGCCGCGACACCAAGACCGTCTACATCCCCTACGAGGCCACCGGCGTACTCTCCTCCATAGGCAGCATCCGCGACCTCTTCACCACCACCTCCTCCGCCACGCCCATAGCCCCCGTACCTCCCCGCCGCTGATTCCAGGAATCCAAATACCGTCCGGCCCGCTTCCGCGAGCCGGATTTTTTGTTGGCTGCAAAATTATGGTAAGAATGTCAATGAACTTCTGCCATCAATTAGTAATTAGAAATTAGCAATTATTAATTGCTTATATTCCAACTATTTACGGGCGGCTGACGGCTACCGCTTAAGCCACTGCACGGATGGGGCAGTTTGGGAGTATTGGGAGAATTGAGAAGATTTGGGGGATTGGAATTATTCGGCGGTTTGATGGCTTATCCGGCGGGGCAGGCGGATGCCGGGAGAGGGGCGGCTTCAAGCTGAGGGGGATTTCGAAGCGGGATTTGAGGTGGGGGGAGGCGGGACGGAGAGCGGTCATGTCGGGGTCGTAGAGAGCTGTGTAATAATGCTCGGCGAAGGCGCCGGGTAACTTGGCGTTGCCGTGGATTATAACTACGGTGCCTTTCATCATGGGGACGGCTGAGAATACCGAACGGATGTGCGCGTCGAGACCGGCCTCGTCCTTGTGATGAGGGTAGAAGCAGGTGTCGAGGATGAGGGCGCGGTGAAAGGTGAGGCCGCGGACTGAGTCGGGGCATCGGCCCGAGGCGGCTATGGTACCTTTTTTGAAGCGGTAGGCGACCCTTCGGGCCATCTCCTTATTGGCGTCCATGACGAGGTCGGTCATCCACTGATCGCCGAGCTGACTCAGAAAGCGGAAATACTCTATGAGGAGTAGGCGCACCTTAGCATAATCGGGTGGCCAGCCATTGGCGACCTGGGGGTCGTGGACTATGGCGCGGATCATGCCTGTGCGCTGACGCCGGATCTCCATAGGCTCGATGATGCGGGCTTCCCAGAGTAGGAGAGGTTTTTTGTGGAACTTTCGGAAATGGAAGAGATAATCGGGGCGTTTTCTCATAGAGGTTAGTTTTTTGGGGCAAAGATACGGCGGGATTTCGGGGAAAAGTACAATCTGTACACAGTCGTAAGATTTTCTTTGCACCGCAAAAAAACAGTGAGACAAAAATAAAAAGGCCGATGGGGTGACCACCGGTCTTATAGCTTGGTTATCGGGCTATTGCTGTAGATTTGGCTTGTTGCAAATCAAAATTACTGACATGCTTTATCCATTATTCTTTTGGAATAATATTTTTTGCCCAGTCAGGGAGTTCACTGACATACATTTTTTCAAGTTTTCCATTTTTCAGACGGAACTGCAGTTGTGCGTCTCTGTCATTTACAGAATTATCGTAGACATACAGACGATCAACTAAACGCGCGACAGTCTCACAGTTAATAATTGATTTGGTATATCTCGAAACTATTTTACGAATCGGAACATCATGGCCGCCCTCCATAACTCTTTTTGCAATTCTGGCGGCGTTAACAGAAGGGTGATTGGTAGAGATAAAAAATAAGCGGATGAAATATCCTGCTTCCTTGGCTCTAATCAAAAAATCTATCTTATCATCTGCGGAAAATACAGTCTCAAACACGAAACTCACCTTTTCTCTAAGGCATCTCTCTCGCAATTCCGCACAGTAATCGGCAGCTTCAAGTATCGCTTTTGGAGAATTCCAATCGCCGAATTTTTCATTAGCCACTTGATCCGGATTGATATAAACAGTTCCTTCGGCCCATTCATGATGCAGGAATTTCTGTGTGACAGAAGTTTTGCCAGACCCATTGGGCCCGGCAATAATTATCAATTCGGGGTTTCTTCCGACTTTAACCATTGAGGGCGTTGTTGATGCGGTCGGCCCATTTTGTCTTGACGACTTCGGCTTCACGGCGCATTTCAGAGAAATATTCATCAGTGGCCCGCTCCTGACGTTTTCTGGCGTCACGAGCGACCTCTTTCATCAGCTGCCGAAGCATCTCATCACTCGGCTCTTTGCCGGAGATGAAACGGTAAGAGTTCATTTCCTGTTCTGACATATCTCCAAACGGTTAGTTTACAAAGATAAAACATTTTTCCGACATATCGTGTTTGAGAAGGCTGAAACTTGCTCCCACAACAAAAATAAAAAGGCCGATGGAGTGACCACCGGTCTTGTAGCTTGGTTATCGGGCTATTGCATCGGCAATAGCGGTAATTGAGGGGTTGACGGCCGCTATCTTGCCTTCCGGGTCGACCAGAAACGACTGCAGGCCGTCGGTCATCTGAAACCGGCGTATCAACTGATCCGCCTGATGACCTTGAGCATGGTACTGCGACTCAGCGTTGAGGCCGTCGATGCGCGCTATCTCGCGATATAGACGCTCGTTACTGTCGAGGTTGACCGACAGGAGGGCCACCTGTCCTGCTGAGGAGCTATGTGCGAAGCGGTCATACTGACCGGCAGCGAGCCGTGAGGGTGCATCATCGGATGACCAGAAGTTGACTATCACATAGTGTCCTTTAAAGTCGTCAAGCGAAACGGTATTGCCTGAGACTGCGGCCTGAACCTGAAACGATGGTGCCTTGGTGCCTTCGGCGGCGGTGTAGACACGGTCAGTGTTGGCCGAAACTGTAAAGAGCAGGACAACGAAGAGTGCAAGACTCATCAATGTTTTCTTCATTACAATAATATTATGTTCAACTTACGGCCTTCGGAATCGAGGATTGGAATGTGTGTTCGGAAACTTCGTCAGGCCGTGCCGATTTTCGGCAAGCCGGGCAACTCTATGCGCGGCATGATTTGATTTGACGCCGCAAATTTACGAAAAAATCGGCACACGGCAAAATCAACTGCAAATCAGTCATGCGATTAGCCCGTTTCGGGCACCCGGGAGTGGCGTGAAAACCGCTCCCCATGCCCGAAGCGGAGGATTGGTTAAATTTGGTTAAGAGAAGGTGCCACACCCTTGAAAATCACCTGCCGTAGCCGCTTTGGCGGAGGGTGGACGGGGATAGCCAGAGGCTGTCAGCGAGGAATCCTGCGGGCGATTCTTCAGGATTGTGACGAAGGTAGCTCTCGATGAGACGGTAGCCCATATAGCGGCCTATTCGGCCGGGGGCGTCGGGGGTGAGGAGTGCCGACGAGGGTGCGGGGCGCATGAGTCGGGCGCCCACAGAGGGGTCAGTGGAATAGAGCAGCTGACGGCGGGCGAGCTCGCTCCACACGGCGTTCTCGTTGTCAGCGGCCCAGCGCATCTGTTCATCGGTATAGCCCATGACGCTCTGAAGCGTAGATCCGGGGACCGTGCGCAGCATGGCCGCCAGGATGGCACCGTCATACAGCATGCGGCTGAGGAGCGTAGAGCCGTCGGTCTCGGCATAGGGATAGCGCATGGAAATAAGGGCTTCGGCCACATCGTAGACCACGCGTCGGGGCTCCTTGAGCGGCAGCATGTAGTTTTCGACATAGCCCTGATAGCCGGGATAGGAGGCACCGAGGTAATGGTTGAGGCCGAGAAGGAGCGATGTGTCGGCCACGGCCACTATGCTCTGGGCGTAAGGGGTCACGATTCCGTAGATGTGGCGGGGAAACTGAAGCCCCGGTAATTCGCGGGACATGTTGGCGCGGAGCTGGCCGATCGAGGTCTCAATGGAGGAGAGGTCGGGGAGATAACATTCAACGTCAGGGCCGAACACTTTTTGTGCCTGCGAAACCCGGATATCCGACATCAGTCTGTCAACGTTGAAATTATCGCCGCCCAAAAACAACAGCACAGGCGTGTAAGCCTCGGCTATCGAGTCGCGCCCGTGGCGGTCGAGCGAGTCGTAGGCCATGACCGCGCGGTCAAAGCGCTCAATGACTATCGGCTCGGCCTGCGGATCTGCCGGAGCAGCGGAGGTGGCAGAGGTGGCGGAAGCAACTGCATCGGCCTGTGAGGCGGAATCACGTCCGCCGCATCCTGCCGCGGCCACGGCCAGGAATATTGCTGATGCCAATATCGGAATTTTGCGCATGATGTATCGTTTTATTGGTCCAAATATACAGAAATATCGTACAAACAACCCCAAAAGTTGCGGATTATTTTATTACTTAAGGTATATTTTTGTAATTTTGCGTCACTATGGCGATATGCAGACATATAATTCCGGTGCTTGCCGCGGTCATGACACTCCTGTCAGGGCTCACGTGGCTTGATGCCTCGGCGGCTCCGAAAAAGCAGTTTACCGTAGTGATCGACGCCGGTCACGGAGGCCATGACCCCGGCGCGCTCGGCCCCACAGCCAGGGAGAAAGACATCAATCTGGCCGTGGCGCTCAAACTCGGCGAACAGCTCAAGAAAACGTTTGATGACGTGAAAGTGGTCTACACCCGCTCGACCGACACCTTCGTGGAGCTGCGCAACCGCGTGAAGAAAGCCACCGACGCCAAGGCCGACCTTATGATATCGCTGCACTGCGACTCAGGCCACGAGAACAACAAAAACCGCGCCAACCTGACCGGCACCTCAGTGTATGTGCTGGGACAGGACGCCGCCGACGCCAATATCGACATAGCCATACGCGAGAATCAGGCCATACTTCTGGAGGCCGACCACAGCACCCGCTACCACGGCTTCGACAACTCGCCCGAATACTACATATTCAGCGAGATATCGCAGACCAAGATGCAGGGGCGCAGCTACGAGGTGGCAGCCGCCATCCACTCGCGCCTGCTCAGCCATGCCGGGCTTGACAACAACCATGTGCACGAGACATCGAAACTCTTCATCCTCAAGCATGCCGTAGTGCCCACCATCCTGGTGGAGATGGACTACATCTGCAACCCGCGCCGCGAACGATTCCTCAAATCGTCCGAAGGCCAGCTCAAGATAGCCCAGGCCATCTGCAAAGGCCTCGCCGACTACCGCAAGACATCAGGCGTGACAGTGCACGATGACAAGCCCGAACCCGAGAAGAAAAGCGAAACAGCTTCCGACGACAACGCCGGCGACGATGCCATAATCTATAAGATCCAGTTTCTGACCTACACAAAGAAACTGCCCGACGGCTCTACGTCATTCCGCGGACTCGCACCCACGGAGTATTACCGCGACGGCCGGTCATATAAATACACCTACGGCCGCTTCACATCCCTGTCCGAAGCCAATGCCGAGCTCCGGAAGGTAAAAAAGAAATTCCCCGACGCCTTCGTGATACAAACCCGCGGCGGCCGTCGCATCAAATAACCCCATAGAGCAAACTTTAAGCAAACATCAAGCACAACAATATGAAATTCAAGCACTCAAGAGAATTTACCATCGGCCTGTCAGTGATCGCAGCCCTTGTCATAGTATATTTCGGCATCGAATACCTCAAAGGCAACAACGTGTTTACTCCGGCCAACTATTATTACGCCACCTACACCGATGTGGCCGGACTCCAGCAGTCGGCTCCCGTTACCGTCAACGGCTACAAAGTGGGCCAGGTGCGCGAGATCGAATATCAGTATGACAATCCCGGCCATGTGAAGGTGGAGATAAGCCTCGACAAAGAGCTCAGGCTCCCCAAAGGCACCAAGGCCATGATAGTGTCAGACATGCTCGGCACCGCCTCCATAAGCCTTCAGATGGCCTCCGGCACCGATTATTACGCCACCGGCTCGGAGATCCCCGGCGCCAACGCTCCCGGCCTGATGGGCAAAGTGACTGACGACATACTTCCCGCCGTGGGCCAGATAGTGCCTAAGATCGATTCGCTGATAACCTCGCTCAACACCCTGGTAAGTTCCCCGGCCCTGGCCTCGAGCATCGACCACCTCAATACCGCCCTGGCCAACATCGAAGCCGGCACCGTAAAACTCAACCAGGTGATGAACAAAATGCCCGGCATAGCCGGCGATGCCCAGGTCATGATGACCAACTTCAAAGGGATGTCAGAGAGCCTCAACACCATAGCCGGCGACCTCACCGAAGTGTCGGCCCATATCAAAGAGATGCCCCTTCAGGCAACTGTCGACAACCTCGCCAAGACCGCAGAATCGCTCCATCAGCTCATGCAGCAGCTTAACAGCGCCGACTCCTCGCTGGGCCTCCTTCTCCACGACACCAGCCTCTATGACAACCTCAACAATGCATCGGCAAGCCTCGACTCCCTGCTGCGCGACGTCAAGAAAAATCCCAAGCGCTATATCTCCATCAAGCTCCTCTGACGAGTCAATTTAGACTTTGTACAAATAACCGCCAACGGCCGATTTACAAATCTCACTTAAGTGAAAACCTTTGTCTATCGGCCGTTGTAGTATCTTCAGACTTTAAAGCATTACTTGAATCACGCCGCAACACGAATCGTATAACAAACTGACACATCAGAACATACGCCTAAAATCAGAAGCATTGCTTCAACGCTTTTAACATTTGTTCATAAACTGCTGTCATTCAACTATCTGCACAAGAATTCACATTTGCAAATAAAAACGTGTTTGTTTTTCTGCTAAAATAATCGGAATTTTGTGATACGAAAACAGCGAATCAAGCAAATCACAATTTTACGTTTCTTTAAACCGTAAGCAACAATGTCAGACCATTCACAGATGTGGCAGCAATGCCTGAAGATATTTCAGGACAACATATCGCCCGAGCTTTTCGAAGCCTGGTTCAAGCCCGTCACATCCGTGGGATATGACGAGAAGGAGCATAAACTAACCCTGATGGTCCCCTCGCAGTTCTTCATCGAGCAGCTTGAGGAACGCTTCACAAATCTGCTGCTGCTCACCCTCCACAAAGTTTACGGAAAAGAAACGCGCCTCTATTACCGCTTCAACCAGGTGGCCAACGAGCCGTCGACCGGCGTGACGATGGGAAGCGCCAAGCCCAGCCCGGCCGTAGCGCCCAAGCCCGGAGCCAGCTCCAACCCTTTCGCTCCCCGTCAGGTGCAGGAGATCGATGCTCAGCTCAACCCCAGCTACACGTTTGAGAACTACTGTGACAGCGTGAGCAACCGCGTGGCCCGCTCGATAGGCGAGGCGATAGCCAACGACCCCCGCTGCAAGACTTTCAACCCGCTGTTTATCTTCGGCGCTCCCGGTGTGGGCAAAACCCATCTGATCCAGGCCATAGGCATCCGCATCAAAGAGAAAAACCCCGGGGCACGAGTGCTTTACATCACCGCCCGACTCTTTGAGAGCCAGTACACCACGGCCGTGCGCTCCGGCAAGATCAATGACTTCATAAACTTTTATCAGTCAATTGACACACTGATAATCGACGACATCCAGGACCTGATAGGCAAGCCCGGCACTCAGAACGCCTTCTTCCATATATTCAACCACCTCATCCTTAACCAGAAACAGATAATTCTGGCGAGCGACTGCTGCCCCTCGAAGATGGAAGGCATGGAGAAACGACTGATCTCACGCTTCACCATGGGCATGACCGCCGAGCTCGAGCATCCCGACTATCAGCTGCGCCGCGAGGTGCTCACTCAGAAAGCCGAACAGGACGGTCTGGAACTGCCCGCCGACGTGGTGGACTATATAGCCACCAATGTCACCGACAGCATCCGCGAACTCGAGGGCATAGTGGTGTCAATCACCGCCCACGCCGCTATCCTCAACGTGGACATCAACCTCGATCTGGCCCGCCGTGTGCTGACCAACGCCGTGAAGGTAAACCAGCGGCAGATCAACTTCGAGATCATCACCCAGGAGGTGGCCTCATATTATCAGGTGGATCCCGACCAGATATTCACCAAGTCGCGCAAGCGCGAAATCTCCGACGCGCGCCAGATGGTGATGTATATGGCCAAGAAACATGCCAAGATGCCGCTGACAGCCATCGGCACCCGCCTGTCACGCACCCACGCCACAGTGCTCTATGCCTGCAAGAACATCGAGGAGCGCCTCCCCATCGAGAAGCAGCTCCAGGACGATGTTGCCAAAATCGAAGGCTCACTTCTGAAATAATTACAGCGGCCGGGGGCGGAGAATTCCGCGGCAAATCACTATATTTCCTCTAAGAAAGTCAAGGCCGTAACTATATTTGTGAGGGAAAAAGA